>Ga0207964_1000431_pt1 | contig 11328 bp, 8 predicted proteins | sample Knorr_S23_td_250_FD_185608 | JGI IMG/M metagenome (GOLD analysis project Ga0207964, IMG submission 185608) | Marine microbial communities from Southern Atlantic Ocean transect - Knorr_S23_td_250_ad_251m_LV_A (SPAdes) (version 2) | ecosystem: Environmental > Aquatic > Marine > Oceanic | place...
AAGGCCCTGTTTGTCCATAGCCAGTGATAGAACAATAGATAATTCTGGGGTTTATTTTGAAAATCGTTTTATAATCCAAGCCCAGTCGTTTCATCACACCAGGTCGGAATTGTTCTACTATAATATCGTATTCATCTACAAGACGTTTTATAATATCAACGGCTTCTGGTTTTTTTAAATCCAGAGCAATAGATCTTTTTGATCTACCAAGATATTCACGCATGGAAGCCGTTTTAGAATCTTCTTGATCTATTTTACTTTTTACATTATCCACACATAGGATATCAGCACCCATATCAGCAATCATCATTGTAGCAAATGGACCAGGAAGCAAAGTGGAAAAATCCAGGATTTTTAATGAAGAAAGTGGGCCGTTAGCCATTTGGTTTATTTCTCCCATAGCATTTAGTACAGAATCCATTAATTAAAATATTCTCTTTTTTCAGCCATATCCTTGAGCAGTTGAGGCGGCGCAAACCGATCTCCATATTTTGCCGCCAATTCTTGGCTTCGATCTGCGAAAGCCTTTACTCCATAATCATTAATGAATTGAAGCGTACCCCCTTTGAAAGGTGCAAACCCCCAGCCAAAAATGCTGCCGATATTGGCATCAGCGATGGAGGTCAATACATTTTCTTCATAACATCGAACTGTATCCAACGCCTGAACGAACATCATCCGTTCGATCATTTCTTCCTGGGGTATTGGATTTTCACAAGGTGGGAAATGTTCTCTTAACCCCGGCCATAGGTGTTTATGCTTTTCGTCATATTCATAAAATCCGCCTCCGGCAGCCCGTCCTAAACGTTTTTCTTTTTCGACCATCAATTCAATAACCGGATCGAACGGTGATTCCGGAATTTTTTTTCCTTCTGCCTCCAAATCCTTTCTTGTTTGATTGCGGATATGCGCCATGAGTCCCAGACTCACTTCATCGGCAAGTGCCAGCGGCCCAACGGGCATGCCCGCTTTCATACCCGCCGATTCAATTTCCCTAGGATGATGACCTTCCGCCAGCAAAGCCATGCCTTCTGTGGGGTAAGTGCCAAAAACCCGAGACGTATAAAACCCGCGACTGTCATTCACTACGATCGGTATTTTATGTATCTTGAGTACATAGTCGAATGCTTTTGCTAAGGCATCATCAGATGTTTTTTCACCCACGATGATCTCTACCAGTTTCATTTTATCCACTGGTGAAAAGAAATGAATACCGATAAAACTTTCGGGACGGGATGATCTTTCCGCCAAACCTGTGACCGGCAAGGTGGATGTGTTCGAGCCAAAGACACCCGTAGGGTCCATGACTGATTCAGTAACAGCTGTCACTTTGGCCTTCAATTCTCGATCTTCATAAACAGCTTCTATAATGAGATCGCACCCATCCAATTTTGAATAATCATCTGTGGCATTGATTTGGCCAAGAACGGTATCCATCTTTTCCTGAGCCATTCGACCTTTATCCACTTTTTTTTGCATGATTTTTGCAATGGCCGCCAATCCCTTATCGGCACTTTCCTGTGTGGCATCAGTCATCACCACTTCAATTCCTGAGAGGGCTGACACATAGGCGATCCCGTGCCCCATCATACCAGAGCCTAATACACCCAGTTTTTGGGTATCTGTGGGTGGGATATCCTTTGGCCTACTGGCACCAGAAGTAATCTCATTCATCTGGAACCAAAATGCATTGATCATATTCTTGGATACTTTCCCGGTAGCCAGTTGAATGAAATATCGCGTTTCGATTCGAAGTGCTGTGTCAATATCCACGAGTGCACCCTCTACGGCCGCATTCATGATGGCTTCCGGTGCGGGGTAATTTCCTTGCGTTTTCTTTTTAAGTATCGCCGGTGCGATCGCCAGCATTTGCGCCACCTTTGGGTGCTGCGGATTTCCGCCGGGCATCTTATATCCTTTTTGGTCCCAAGGCTGAGCCGATTCGGGATTGGCCAGGATCCAGGCTTTTGCCTTTGCCATGAGATCGTCCCTATCCGAAGCCAGATTGTCAATGAGTCCTGCTTTCAAGGCGGCACCCGGTTTTACCTGTTTCCCTTCCAATAAAAATGGAAATGCTGCTTCCAGTCCAATGACCCTCGGGAGGCGAGCCACTCCACCGCCACCAGGCAATAAACCAAGCGTCACTTCTGGCAGACCGATCTTGGTCTTGGGTGAATCAATGGCGATACGATGATGGCAGGCCAAGGTCAATTCGAATCCACCTCCTATTGCCGCTCCATTGATTGCAGCAACCACGGGCACGCCTAACGTTTCCATGGTTCGCGTTTTATCCTTAAATAATTGAGAACTGTTAAATACATCCTGTGGATCTGTAAATCCGTAGAGCATTTCTAAATCACCACCAGCTAGGAATGTTTTCTTTCCTGACGTCAATACGACCCCAGTGACGGATTTATCAGCTTGAATTTTTTCCAAGGCCTCGCTCATCAGCAGGTGAAATTCTGTATTAATCACATTGGTAGAACGGCCTTCCATATCCATGGTAATGGTTACAATATTTTGTTCGTCTTTTTGGTAGTCAAATCCCATAATAATCCTTTATCCTCAAACGCGTTCTATGATGGTTGCAATGCCCATGCCGCCACCCACACAAAGGGTGATCAGGCCCGTAGACAAATCCCGAGTTTCCAATTCATCCAATGCGGTCCCCAACAGCATCGCACCTGTAGCGCCCAGTGGATGCCCCATGGCAATGGAGCCACCATTTACGTTCACATTATCAATATCATTTTTACCCATATCCTTTAAAAAGCGGAGGACGACCGCAGCAAAGGCCTCATTTACCTCTAAAAGATCGATATCACTCAATGCCATCCCTGCTTTTTTTAATGCTTTTTTCGTGGCGGGTCCGGGACCTGTTAACATAATGGTAGGGTCCATTCCCACAAGGGCAGCTGACACAACTCTTGCTCGGGGTTTAAGTCCCAATTCTTTTCCTTTTTCTTCCGTACCGACCAAAACCAATGCAGCTCCATCAACAATGCCAGAAGCATTTCCTGCTGTATGGACGTGATTAATAGTTTCAACGCCAGAATATTTTTGTAAGGCCACAGCATCAAATCCCATTTGTCCCATTATTTCAAATGATGGTTTTAGGGCGCCCAGATCATCCACCGTTATACCGGGACGAATATGCTCATCCTTATCCAGAATCATTAATCCGTTCTGATCTTTGATTGGAATTAAGGATTTAAACCGGCCATTTTTAGAAGCTGTCGAGGCCCTACTTTGGGATATTGCCGCATATTCATCTAGATCTTTTCGAGAAAATCCTTCCATGGTTGCAACGAGATCAGCACCAATTCCCTGAGTCACAAAATCTGTTTTTGAATTCACTTTCGGCTCAAATGCCATTGCGCCACCATCGGAACCCATGGGCACCCGGGACATGGACTCCACACCTCCAGCAACCACCAAATCTTCCCATCCTGAACGTACCTTCATGGCAGCCATATTGACTGTTTCTAACCCAGACGCACAAAAACGATTGATCTGCATTCCGGGGACATCAATATCCCACCCGGCGAATTGGGCACTGGTCTTGGCTACATTGGCGCCCTGGTCGCCAATCGGCGTCACGCAACCCAATACCACGTCATCTACCTGGGATGTGTCAAGTTCATGTTTCCGGGCCAGTGTTTTCATTAGTTTTGATACCAAGTCTACCGGAGTCACCTCATTCAGGGCGCCGCCTTTTTTCTTTCCTCGTGGGGATCGAATGGCATCAAAGATAAAAGCTTCATTTATCATATAAATAACTCCCTATTCATTTTTATTTAAACCCAAGTGATCTGCCTATGATCTCTTTCATGATCTCATTGGTGCCGCCATAGATTGATTGGACGCGGGCATCAGTGTAGGCTCTGGCAATGGGATATTCCATCATATAGCCGTACCCACCATGAAGCTGAAGACACTGATCTGCCACTTTGTTTTGAAGATCGGTGGCCCACCATTTGGCCATGGCTGCCTTTACCGGTGTTAGCGTTTTTGCATTCAACTGTATGATGCAGTCATCGATAAATACACGGCCAATTTCTATTTCCGTTTTCATTTCTGCTAATTTGAATTTTGAGTTTTGAAATGATCCAATGGCTTGGCCAAATGCTTTTCGTTCTTTGCAATAGTCAATGGTGTATTCCAACATGGATTCAGAAGCAGCGATAGCACCCACTGCAATGGTCATGCGTTCCTGTGGAAGATTTTCCATCAAATATTGGAATCCTTTCCCTTCTTCACCCAGGATATTTTCTTCAGGAACTCTTACATTACTAAAAAAGAGTTCGGTTGTATCTATCGATTTTTGTCCAATCTTTTCAAATGGATTCCCATGGGAGAAACCATCCATGCCGCGCTCAATGACCATTAGACTCATGCCCTTGGTACCGGCATCTGGATCTGTTTTTACGGTCACAATAGCAAAATCGGCCAAAGCGCCATTTGTTATAAAGGTTTTTGATCCGTTTACCACATAATGATTACCATCACGGATAGCTTTTGTTCGCGTATTAGCCAAATCACTTCCTGCGATTGGTTCTGTCATGGCCAGCGCAGATATATGCTCCCCAGAGCAAAGCTTTGGAAGCCAACGTGCTTTTTGTTCATCATTGGCATAGCGCAATAAATATGGAATCACTAGATCATTTGAAATAGTGAAACCCATGGCCACACCACTCCGACAGATTTCTTCTATAATAACTGTGTTGTAACGAAAATCATCAATTTCTGCCCCACCGTATTCTTCCGGAGCACCTGTGCCCAGCAGACCGTTTTTGCCTGCTTTGCGCCAAATATCCCGTGATACCATGCCGGCCTTTGACCATTCTTCTACATTGGGTGCGATCTCATTTTTGATGAACGTCCGGACCATATCGCGGAACAGATGCAGTTCATCATTTAACATATTTTCTCTCATTTATTTCTCCTACAATTCATCTACCCAATCTTTTCTAACCTAACTATCCATTATTTAATGTTCTAACTAGAGCATGTTTTATTTCATTCAGATCAGCTAACAGAATTTTTATTTCATCTCGTTGCTCTTCCAAAATATTGATTCGTTCATCTACTGCGTTTAATCCCAATTCTGTTTGCTTACGATTATTAGAATCAACATCATATAGATCTAAAAAACTTTTTATTCCATTTAATGAAAAACCCAGTTTTTTTGCCCGCATAATAATTATTAGCCTAGCACGATCTTTATAAGAGAATATTCTAGTATTGCCTGCCCTTTGTGGTGCCAGTAAACCTTTTGACTCGTAATATCGAATTGCACGCTCCGTGAGGCCTAATTCCTTTGATAATTCTGGTACTGTGTAAAATTGTTTTTCTTTGCTGGATTTCATTTTTTTTTGCTGGATTTCATAATTATTACGTAATAGTAACTTATATTACATTAACGTAATATAAAATGCAAGTTATGATTTTAGTCGAAATCTTTTTTTACGCTATAATTACAAAAAAACCCGCCAAAAGACGGGTTTTCATTGTAGCGGGGGCCATCGTAAAAATCATAAACAAACAAGTTAAGGAGTATGTAAGATGAGTAGCAGTGGAAAGAAATTCAGAAAGTTAGTCGCTGAAAGTAAGCCACTTCAAATTGTAGGGACTGTCAATGCCTATAGTGCTATTATGGCTGAGAAGGTGGGGCATCAATCAATCTACTTGTCAGGTGGTGGAGTTGCTGCTTCCTCTCTTGGAGTTCCTGATCTTGGTATTACTACCCTTTCAGATGTACTCGAAGATGCGAAACGAATCACCCAGAAAACTTCACTGCCATTATTAGTAGATGTTGATACTGGCTGGGGTGAGGCGCTTGATATTGCTCGTTGTGTTCGAGACATGACAAATAGTGGTGTAGCTGCCATTCATATTGAAGATCAGGTGTCTCAAAAGCGCTGTGGACATCGACCAAACAAGGCAATAGTTAGTACAAGTGAAATGCTCGACCGTATCAAAGCTGCAGTTGACGCTAAAACTGATTCTAACTTTGTAATTATGGCTAGAACAGACGCGTTGGCTGTAGAAGGTATGCAATCTGCTATAGATAAAGCTAAAGCTTTTGCAGAAGTTGGCGCTGATATGATATTTCCTGAGGCGCTCAATACCATTGAGCAATATAGAGAGTTTTCTAATTCCCTCAATGTTCCTATCCTTGCAAATATAACAGAATTTGGTCAAACACCATTGTTTAGTAAAGAGGAACTTTCCGAGGCTGGCGTAGATATGGTTCTTTATCCACTAAGTGCCTTTAGGGCAATGAGCAAGGCAGCTCTTAATGTATATAAACATATCTTAGAAGATGGTCATCAAAACAATGTGTTAGAAAGTATGCAAACAAGAGAAGAATTGTATGATTTTCTAAACTATCATCAATATGAGATGCAATTAGATGAGTTAATTCACAAGGAGAATAAGTAGTGAGTGGAAAAAAAATAGGTGGTGCTGGTCTTAGAGGCCAGAGCGCTGGTGAGACATCAATATGTACAGTTGGAGTAAGTGGTTCGGGTCTTACTTATCGTGGTTATGATGTAGTAGATTTGGCTGAAAATACAACATTCGAAGAGGTCGCCTACCTTCTATTGCATGAGAAACTTCCTAACTCCAAGGAATTAAAAGACTATATAGAAAAACTCAAATCATTAAGGGGCTTACAACCTGAACTACGAAATGCTTTGGAGGGTATCCCTAAAACCGCTCATCCAATGGACGTTTTAAGGACAGGCTGTTCAGTTCTTGGTAATTTAGAGCAAGAGGAAGGCTTTTTAAACCAAACTGATCATGCTGATCGCATGCTGAGCGCATTTCCATCAATACTTAACTATTGGTATCAGTTTTCTCACCATGAAAAAAGAATTGATACAGAGACAAATGATGACACTATTGGAGGTCATTTTTTACACCTTTTGCACGGCAAAAAACCTAGCCAACTGCACAAACAAGTCATGGGTGTTTCTTTGATTTTATATGCTGAACATGAATTCAACGCCTCCACCTTTGCTGCAAGAGTTTGTGCCTCGACACTTTCGGATATTCATTCCGCGGTGACAAGTGCTATTGGAACTTTACGTGGTCCATTACATGGAGGAGCTAATGAGGCTGCTAGTGCTATGCTTTCTCAATGGAATGACCCTGATGTTGCAGAGGAAGAATTACTTAAAATGCTCGCACAAAAGCAACTTGTGATGGGCTTTGGACACGCTGTTTATACAGAATCTGATCCGCGCAATGAAGTTGTAAAGCAGTGGTCAAAAAAATTATCACTAGAAGTAAACGATAAGCATTTATATGATGTATCAGAAAGAGTTGAGGCCGTTATGAAAAGAGAGAAAAATCTATTCGCAAATGCTGATTTTTATCACGCTTCGGCATATGAATTTATGAAAATACCGACCAAACTATTTACCCCAATATTTGTTCTTTCAAGGGTGACCGGTTGGTGTGCCCATATTATTGAGCAGCGACACAACAATCGCTTAATAAGACCAAATGCCGATTATATAGGTCCAAGCCTGCAAAAAGTCAGCCCCATAGAGGAAAGAGGTTAGAAAAATGAAAGCTGATAGAATGACAGCGGATCAAGTTCTGCAAGATATCGCAGATTACGTGATTGATTACAAAGTAGTGTCTGAGGAAGCCCTAAACACTGCTAGAAATTGTTTAATGGATACTATTGGTTGTGGTCTGTTGGCTTTAAAATATCCAAATTGCACTAGACATTTGGGTCCAATAGTTCCAGGAACAACTGTAGAAAACGGTGCTAGAGTTTTTGGAAGGTCTTTTGAGCTTGATCCTGTAAAGGCAGCTTGGGATATTGGTACAATAGTGCGCTGGCTAGATTTTAACGATACCTGGCTAGCAGAAGAGTGGGGTCATCCCTCAGATAATTTAGGCGCAATTATGGCTCTTAGTGATTATATTTCACGAGTAAACATTGCGAATCATAAATCACCATTAAATATAAAAGATGTGCTTGAGTATATGATTAAAGCTCATGAAATTCAAGGCATTCTTGCACTTGAGAATAGTTTTAATAAAGTAGGTCTAGACCATGTTTTACTTGTCAGGGTAGCAAGCGCAGCTGTTGCAACACACATGTTAGGTGGCAACAGAGATCAAATTATTGCTGCTTTATCGCAAGCTTGGGTTGACGGTTCTTCACTTCGAACCTATCGGCATGCCCCTAACGCCGGTTCAAGAAAATCATGGGCTGCTGGCGACGCAACATCTCGTGCAGTTCGCTTATCAATGATGACAATGGCTGGTGAGATGGGTATGCCTTCTGTTTTGACTACACCAGAGTGGGGCTTTTACGATGTAAGTTTTAAGGGTAGAGAGTTTAGTTTTTCTAAGAACTATGGTACTTACGTGATGGAAAACATTCTTTTTAAGATATCTTACCCAGCTGAATTCCATGCTCAAACTGCAGTAGAGTGTGCATTATTACTTTATCCCCAGATTAAAGAAAAGTTAAACGAAATTGAAAAAATTGAAATTACAACGCATGAATCTGCACTTAGAATTATTGACAAAACAGGTACTTTGGACAATCCCGCTGACCGAGATCATTGTATGCAATATATGCTTGCGGTTGCAATGATTGAAGGCGATTTAGTTGCTGAATTTTATGAAGATACTTTTCACAAAAAAAATCCATTGATTGATGAGCTTCGCAATAAGATGGTTTTGAAGGAAGATAAAAGATACTCAAAAGACTATCTAGCAGATGATAAGAGATCAATTGCCAATGCATTACAAGTCTTCTTTAAGGACGGGAGTCAAACAGACAAAGTAGAAGTTGAGTATCCTGTTGGACACCGTCATCGTCGACACGAAGGTATCCCATTACTTGAGAAAAAATTTCTTAATAGTCTAGAAATTACTTATTCTAAAGAGCATAGTGACAAGATTTACTCATTGTGTCTTGATAAAGAGAAAATTGAACAAACACCTGTTAACGAGTTTATGGATTTGTTTGTGATCAAGGATTAATGGAAATGGCTTAGGTTTTATTTTTGGAATACGAGAAATCAATCCACTTGATAGCTTTGCATCAATTGCTCATGCACTCTGCTATTTTCTGCTTCAAATAATACATGGTTTCACTCTCCGATAAGTAACCACAAAAGTTATTATTCAGACTTTCGTGGGTGTGGAGAGCAATATAAAGTTAAGAGTTGGCTTTGAGTTCTCTTCTTAAAACTTTACCGACATTCGTTTTTGGAATTTCACTAATAATCTCAACTTGTTTAGGAACTTTATATGCTGTCAATTTTTCGCGACAGAAAGTAATAATTTCTTCTTCCGCAACATTTTGTCCCTCATGTAAGACGATATAGACCTTTACAGTTTCTTGAGACTTTTCATCCTTCACACCAACACAACCACATTCCAGAACAGCGGGGTGCTCATTGACTACCGCTTCAACTTCGTTAGGAAAGACATTAAAACCGGAGACTAGGATCATGTCTTTTTTGCGATCAACTATAAAGATATTACCAGTTTCATCTATTCTAGCAATATCTCCGGTTTTAAACCAGTTGTTCTCATCTAGCCCAGAGTCTTCAGATTTCCAGTAACCGCTCATAACTTGTGGACCACGTACACATAACTCTCCAGGTTCATTAAGCTCAGTAATTGCCTGGTCATTTTCATCTCGAATTTCCACTTCAGTGTAGGCTGCAGGCAAACCAACGGAACCAGTGAACTCTGTTTGTCTGTAATCATTTACACTCACTAGAGGTGAAGTTTCCGTTAGACCGTAGGCTTGCCAAACAATTGAATTTGTCACCTCGTGCCATCTTTTTGCGGTTGTATCTAGTGCAGCCATTCCACCACTTAAAGACATAATCAGATTACTAAAATCTAAATCCTTAAAGCCGTCAGTGTTTAATAGAGCCTCGTAAAGCGTGTTGACCCCAGAAATCATATGAAACTTGTGTTTTTTCAGAATCGAGATAAAAGTTTTGAGATCCCTTGGGTTAGTCACGAGAACACTCTTACCGCCAATATGAAACAACATGAAGTTGTGCACTGTCAGCGCAAAAATGTGATAAAGCGGTAGCGGACAAATTGCAATTTTTTGCTCATTATCAGAGTTCTCATACATTTTTGGATCGAGAGTAAAAAAAGCTTGAATAATGTTTGCCAGAATATTTCTATGCGTCAGTATTGCTCCTTTAGATACTCCAGTTGTACCACCAGTGTATTGTAAAAAGGCGGTGTCATTTATTGACACATCAGCACCATTAAATTCAGCATTTACTCCTTCACTTAATGCATCGAGAAACCCTGAAGCGCCATTTATATTGAATTTTGGTACTAATTTTTTAACCTTTCTGGCAACAAAATTGATAATCTTTCCTTTAAAGCCTAGAAGGTCGCCAACTGTCGTCAATAAGACCTTTTCCACACTCGCAAGGTCTGATTTTTCAACAACATGGGCTACCCCTTCCCAGACAAGTAAAACCTTAGCCTCACTGTCTCTTAATACATGCTCTAATTCTCTTGGGGTGTAGAGTGGATTAATGTTAACAACGACAATGCCAGCCATCAGAGCACCATAAACGATGACTGGGTAAGCCAACATATTTGGCATCATAACGGCAATCCTGTCTCCAGGCTTGAAATTTTGACTGAGCCATGAGGCAAAAGAATTTACTTGAACAGAAAGTTCGTCAAAGGATATCTCAACACCATAACTTTCAAAAGCTATTTTTTTACTATGCTTATTACAAGAGTTGTTAAAAAAATCTACTAGATTTGCATTCTCTTTAAAAAAGTCAGTCTCTTCGATATTGCTTGGTATATTGGTTGCCATATATCTTCTCCGTTGAAATTAACTCTCCTTAACTTTATTTATCAATATTTCTTTATATTGATTATAAACTTCTCCGTCCTTTTTTAATGCATAACAAGAATTTGCAAATTTTTTCCCAATAGATTGAGCCTCTTCCAAAGAAATTTTCTTCCTATCCTCTGCTGTGTTTTCTTTCCAGAGTGTTTGATAAGCTATCGTAGCAGCATGAGCCAATAGATCCGTTATATGGCGGCAACCTTTTTCCGAACCTAGTATTTTTAAAACCTTTCTATTAAAGCCTGATACTACAAATTCCCCTTTTAATTTTTCACAATTAATTATCGCTTGAGGACATACATTATAAGGACCTGAGCCAATTACAGCCTCTATATCAATAATCTTTCTGTCATCATCGAGCGTTAGTCTAATAGCCATATCATGCAACGGCTCTCCTGCACTAATATAACTTCTATGCATATTTTTAAATGAAAAAGTCTTAGTGTCTA
>Ga0207964_1000432_pt1 | contig 11310 bp, 9 predicted proteins | sample Knorr_S23_td_250_FD_185608 | JGI IMG/M metagenome (GOLD analysis project Ga0207964, IMG submission 185608) | Marine microbial communities from Southern Atlantic Ocean transect - Knorr_S23_td_250_ad_251m_LV_A (SPAdes) (version 2) | ecosystem: Environmental > Aquatic > Marine > Oceanic | place...
CGCTGATCTCTGAGGTGAAGAACAACGCCCGTATGCAGATCCCTGTTTTTGGCAATGGGGACATCGATTCGCCTGAGAAAGCGAAAATGATGAAAGAACGCTACGATGTTGACGGGATGATGATCGGTCGGGCTTCCATTGGATACCCCTGGATATTCAACGAAATAAAGCACTATCTGGAAACGGGTGAGAAACTAGCCCCTCCTACCATAGAAGAACGCATAGCAGCCTGTAAACAACATTTACAACGCTCCCTGGAGTGGAAAGGTCCCATACTCGGAGTGGTGGAAACACGCAGACACTACACCAATTATTTTAAAGGCATGTTTGGCATCAAAGAGTACCGAAAAAAGTTGGTGACTACCGACGAGCCGGAAAGACTTTATGAAATATTGGATGAAATTGCGGAGAACTTTGCTGATTATCAGTTCTGCTAAGAAACCTGAACAGCTACGTGCTTTTGTCTTGACACACCCTTCGACAGGCTCAGGATGACAACCAAAAAGTCAAGACTTCATTTTCTTTACTTCTATTAGAATAACTCCTTTTTGAATGCCCTTTTAAAAAAATCTTTTTCGCAGTCTAAGAATTTAATAGCGTTAAAAATTCCTGAAACCCTGGAAGGAATTTAGCTATTGAATTCTGGTTTTGCGAAGCAAAAAGACCTCGAAAAAGTGTCATTTTTTTATTCGCATGTGTCCATTTTCAATGGTGCTCATGATTTTCAATTGGTTCGTTTTTTTGGACAAGCAAAAAAATGAACATAATAAAAAAACATCTCACTCCCGAATGTGCCTAAACAATAAATCAATCGCTATTGTTCGTTACTCCCTAAACTGCCTGAATAAACTTACGCTTTAAAAGCCGCACCGGGATGTACGTAATTAAGGACCCTATGGCTATTACGGTAAGCATAATTAAGATAACATCCGGCATTTGAACCTCTACAGGATAGGCATTCACAATAAATGAGCCTCGCTCGCCCATTTGAAAAAACCCGAATTTTTGCTGCGCCAAGCACAAGCCTACTCCCAATAAAACACCTAATAATCCACCAAAGAAAGTGATGAGCAGTCCCTCGTAAAAGAAGATCTTTTGAATGGTAATTTCAGGGGTTCCCATGGCCCACAAACTCGAAATATCTCGGCGCTTTTCCAGAACGATCATAATCACGGATGCGACGATATTAAAGGTAGCGATAAGCAGAATAAAAGCCAGGATGAAAAAGATGGCCCACTTTTCAGTCTGCAGTACCTTGTACAAAAATTCTTGTTGCTGAAAGCGATTTTTAACTTCAAAGTCGGCTCCAAAAAATTCCTGAAGAGACTCTTGCGCCCCATCTACATCTACTACGTTAAACTCCAGACTGCTTAGCATATCGGGCTTATCTAAAAATTGTTGAACCCCTTCCAAAGAAGTGATCACATAAGAAGCATCATACTCTGCCTGCACGGTATAAACCCCGGAAACATACCAGGATCCCTCGATAAACGGACGCTCTTTTAAAGACCCCGTTTTAGCATTGGCATTGGGCACAAAAACTTTCAAAGGTTTGTAATACTGATCCACCGGAACCGACAAGGTATGTGCTAAAGACTGTCCTACGATGGCCTGTTTATGATCCTGATAATCTCTAAAACTCCGGCCCTTAAAAATGTGTTTTTCGATGGCCAGTGAATCCGCTGACGGCCATTGCCTTACGCCTCTCAGTTTTGCAAGTTGCTCCTGTTCATCAAATCGAAGCAAAACCTTTTCCTCATAAACTTCCTGTATGTTTTCCCAGACTGCAACTGCCTTGAGTTCCTCAAGATCATAAGCGACTGAAGAAAAGCTTTTGGAATTTACAGGACGCACCACAAGATCAGCATTCACCTCGTGATACATAGATTTAATAAGCGACTCAAAGCCGTTAAAAACAGAGAGCACTACCACCAAAGCCAGGGTACCTACGGCAACACCAAGTACGGAAATTGCAGTAATGATATTTACCGCATTCTTGCTCTTTGCTGAAAATAAATAGCGTCGGGCTATGTAAAGAGCAATATTCAAAATTATTCGGGTGAATTTGTATCATCGCCCCGCAACAGACGATCTATGTTTTCGGCGTAGTCTAATGAGTCATCGATGTAAAACGTCAGATCGGGAACAATTCTCAGCTGATGACGCACTCGCCTCCCCAACTCATTTCGGATCTCAGAACTGTGCGCACCCACAGACTTTAAAAAAGCAGCCTTATCCTTAAGAGGAAAAACGGATAAAAATACTTTCGCGTAAGACAGGTCCGGACTCAACCGTACTTTTGAAACCGAAATTAATGCCCCGGGCAATATTGAACTTGTCTTTTGTAACAGGATCTCAGCCACGTCTTTTTGAATTTGACGGGCTACCTTTTTCTGTCTTGTGCTTTCCATGCCACAAAGATAGGAATTTAGTACTAGGTACCAGGTATTAGGTATCAGGTACTAAGTATTACGAATTGACAAACTCATCACTCATCCCTCATCACTCATCCCTCATCACTCATCCCTCATCCCTCATCACTCATCCCTCATCACTCATCACTGAAAACTTCTAACTGATAAGACCTATGTCAAATTGAATTTTATCTTTGCATAGTACAGTAATCATCATAGAAAAGGAATACGCTTTACATGAAGCAATTTTATAAAATTTTAAAATTCGCCTACAAATACAAGTATTTAGCCCTGCTAAATGCGCTATTGAACATCTTATCGGTTCTTTTCGGCTTATTTTCATTCACCTTAGTCATCCCCATTTTAGGAATACTTTTCGGTACTCAGGAAAAAGTTCTCACAGCTCCTGAGGGCGAAATGTCTACACAATGGATCAAGGATTATTTATCGTACAAACTCACAAGCATTATCGAATCCGTTGGAGAAGCCGATGCATTGGGGATTATATGCATTGGAATTGTCATTGCCTTTTTACTAAAAAATCTGAGCCGTTATTTTGCACAATACACACTTGTTCCGATACGCACAGGCGTAGTTAGAGATATTAGAAGGGCTTTGCACACCAAAATGTCGGTATTGTCTATTTCTTATTACTCTGAAAAAAGAAAAGGCGATCTCATGTCGAGAATGACTACCGATGTACGAGAAGTAGAAGCTTCCATCATGAACACTTTAGGCGTTCTGGTTCGGGATCCGGTGAACATCATTGCCTCGATTGTTTTATTGATGACCTTGAGTTCAAAACTTACATTGATCGCTTTATTTCTTTTCCCGCTTGCAGGGCTTATCATCGGAAAGATTGGTAAAAGTCTAAGAAGAAAATCGACCAAGGGACAAATTCAAATTGCACGCATCCTTTCGGCTATAGAAGAAAACATTTCCGGACTAAGAGTAATTAAAGCTTTTAATGCCGAAAAGCAGGTAAACGATAAATTTGAAGAAGAGCTTGAGAAACACCAAAACATCATGTCGAGTATTATGCGACGCAGAGACCTGGCTTCGCCCATGAGCGAATTCTTAAGCACTATGGTCATGGTCGTGATCATTTGGTATGGGGGGAATTTAATTTTTGAATCCCAAACCGATTCGGGTATTTCAACCTTAAGCCCACAAACTTTTATCGGTTTCATCATCATCTTCTCGCAAATATTACCTCCTGTAAAATCACTTTCTCAGGGGTACTACAGCATTCAAAGAGGTTCGGCTTCTGCAGAGCGTATTATGGATGTATTGGATGCTGAAGTAGAAGTAAAAGAAAAAGAAAATGCTGTTTCCATCCATGACTTTAATGATGCCATTCGTTTTGAAAATGCGCATTTTTCTTACGATGAAAAAACCGTTCTTCACAACATCAACCTGGAAGTAAAGAAAGGTAAAACCATTGCTCTGGTGGGACAATCGGGAGGCGGTAAAACGACACTTGCTAATTTGGTAGCCCGTTATTACGACCTTAAAGGAGGAACTCTTTTTATTGACGGCAAAGACATCTGCGATTACAAACTACACGATCTGAGAAAACAAATGGGAATTGTTACCCAGGATGCCATTCTGTTTAACGACAGCATATTCAACAACATCGCTTTAGGAATTGAAAACCCGGATCCCGAAAAAGTTATTGAAGCGGCTAAAATTGCCAATGCCCACGAATTCATCAGCAAATTTGAAGCGGGCTACGAACACAATATCGGCGATGGCGGACACAAGCTTTCGGGCGGTCAGAAACAGCGCCTGAGCATTGCCCGGGCAGTAATGAAAAACCCGCCGATCTTAATTTTAGATGAAGCCACTTCGGCTTTAGACACTGAATCGGAACGCCTGGTACAGGATGCCTTAACCAAGCTGATGGCAAACAGAACATCTATTGTGATCGCACATCGCTTGTCGACCATCCAAAATGCCGATGAGATTGTGGTGCTTAACGAGGGTAAAATTGTAGAACAGGGAACACACGAGGAATTGGTAAAAATTGAAGGGCACTACCACAAACTTCACAGCATGCAAAACCTGTCTTAATATGGTTGAAAAAGTAGAACATATTGGTATTGCCGTAAAGAATATAAAAGAGGCGAATAAGGTTTACGAAAAGCTTCTTGGCGTAGCTCCCTACAAAACGGAAACCGTAGAAAGTGAAGGCGTAAACACCTCCTTTTTTCAAACCGGCGAAAGTAAAATTGAACTGCTACAGGCAACAAAACCCGAAAGTGCCATCGCCAAATTCATTGAAAAGAAAGGCGAAGGTATTCACCACATTGCCTTTGCGGTAAAAGACATAAAAGCAGAAATAAAACGACTTAAAGAAGAAGGGTTTATCATCGTAAATGAAACACCAAAAAAAGGAGCTGACCACAAGTTGGTATGCTTTGTTCATCCTAAAAATACACAAGGGGTTCTCATAGAACTGTGCCAGGAAGTTAGTGATGAGTTGTTACCCTGAGCCTGTTGAAGAAGAGGGGACTACAGGAGTGTAAAAGTAAGCAGGCCAAAATGACCAGTTTGCAGTTTTAATTAAGTATCGTCTAATAAGCCAAAACTAAATACAAATTATGATTTACCATACTAGAAAACTTGTTAAGCCTGAAGACCTTAATGCCGGGGGAACTCTTTTTGGCGGAACGCTGCTGAGCTGGATCGATGAGGAAGCAGCCATTTACGTCATGTGTCAGCTTGAGAGTAACAACGTCGTAACGAAATACATGTCAGAAATTAATTTTGTAACCCCGGCACGTACCGGAGACGTTGTTGAGATCGGCTTAGAAACATTAAAATTCGGAAAGACTTCCATTACTGTTAAATGTGTTGCCCGCGTTAAAGAAACAGAAAAAATTATCATCACCATAGACCATATTGTCTTTGTTCATTTAGACAAAAATCTAAAGCCAAGCCCTCACGGCAAGAGCTGAGCAATACGTTCTCCCTCTGTTAAGTGATGGGCTTTGAGCCCTGCTTTTAAAGCCCCCTGAACATGCTGAATAGAATCGTCGATAAACAGTGTTTCAGCAGGGTCTAAACCCAGTTCCTTTACGATGTGTGTAAACACCTCTGTATGGGGTTTTCGTAAACCCAGATCATGCGACAAATACACCTGCTCAAACAAAGCACAAAAGTCTGTAAACGCAACTTCTCCTACCCTGTTTTCTATCTCCTGAATATGGATTTCATTGGTATTGCTCAGCAGAAAAATGCGATACTGACCCTTCAGACTTTTTAGGCACTCCAGTGCATCGGACATAAACTCCAGAAGCATGGCATTCCATGCATGGGTAATTTCCGCCTCGCTAATTTCTGAGCCCGACAATTGCTTTATGCGATCAAAAAAAATAGCCTTAGAAATTTTACCTGTTTCCAGATCATCAAACAGATCCGACTGCCCCGCCTTGGCATAAACACCTTCAAAATCCTCGATCCCCAAAGCTTCAAAAGCCTGGATAGTCTTATGGTAATCAACGGCATAAATAACCCCACCCAGATCGAAAATGATATTTTTAATTCCCTCTAGCATATCTCTAATTTTCATTGCAAGATAACGAGATAATGCGTATTATTGCAGCCTTATTTTTGTGGTAAATCACCTTGTTGATACAACTCAAAAATAGGGCCTATAGCTCAGCTGGTTAGAGCACTTGACTCATAATCAAGGGGTCCCTGGTTCGAGCCCAGGTGGGCCCACAAGCAATCCCGACATGCATAAGCATCGTTGGGATTTTTTTATTCCCTCTTTTTGGGCGAGAAGTCTATCCCTACATTGCGAAGCGATTGTCGGGAAGCCCAGGTGGGCCCACAAGTAAAACAAGCACTTACAGAGATGTAGGTGCTTTTTTTGTGGCATCAAGACAATCAAAATATATAAAAATTCATCGTTTTTCACTCATCTCAGGCAGTTGTGAGACAATTAATTTTAATTTCTTGTGCCTGTGTCTCTACGAACCACCTCCACAACCCCATTTTCAGCACTTTTAGCTCTGCAGCCCAGTAAATACGCTATTATTGACTGTTTTGAAGTGATTTAACAGCACTTCTAGCTAAACTGGCTCCATGTGTTTTATTTTAACGTTTAAGCCATGTAGAGAGCCTATTTTGTTAGTCGCCAACTTTTCAGGTTTGAAAAAGCAGGGCCCTCGTTTTATTTAAGTGTTTGATACTATTTGTTGCATTTTTGTTCGTGTGGATGTCATTAGCTTAACACCCCACCCCCATGAGTGTTTTTTGGATACCTACCCATATAATTTACCGTTAACTACCTATTTCCTGCCGATTACTAAACACGTTTCCCAACAACATTTCTTTTTCCTATCTTGTGGGTTAATCCCTGGAAACACAGCCATTTAAGAGCTTCATTTTAATAGTGAAATACTTTTCGGGTAGCTCAGAATCATATTGGAGCTTCTTAATGTTATTAATAAACTGGATATTACTTTAAAACTTAAATTATGCTTAAAACTAAATTGTTTACCATCATCACTTTCTGTATTGCTTTAACATCTGCAGCACAAGAGAAAATTGGAAATAAAATGTATCTATATGGTTCTCTTGATGAAGTAATAAAAGGAAATATAATTGTGAATTATACATTTGATGACTCTAAAGGAGCTGCTAAAACTATAAAGACATTTAAGAGGATTGGAGTTGACGCTATTAATTGGTCGAGTGTATTTATGCCCGGTGTTCTGTTTACCCATGAGGAAATTAATGCCACCCTAAATGAAAGAGGTATTGAAACAATTATCAATATTAAACACAAAGGAACTTCTCAAACACAAACTTCAATGTCTTCTTGGGGCTAATTCTATGGTTACTAATTCTGTAAGTGTGGTTGGAAATGTAGATTTAGATTTCGAAATCTATTCGATTAGTAATGACTTCTCCAAACCAATTGCGGTTATAAATTGCAATGCAAATAATAGTGGTGGTTTTGCTGGTTCACAACGAAGCGTTACTAGGAAAATAATTAATAGAGTTGTAAATAAGATTGCTCTGCTTAAATAATCCTTTACTTCTAAGTAATCCTTCAATAACGGTGTTGTAGTAGATTGTTAAGCCTTCTCTAAGAGCTCTTTAGATTTTGATTTAAAAGTCAAATTATTTATGTTTATATAAAAAATAATATAAAATGAAAACAAAATTATCTTTAACAATTCTAGGAGTATATAACACCATAGTTGGGTTAGCTATGTTATTTTGTGCTAGCTGGGGTGCAACACAAATTTTAAGTAACACAGAGAATGCAGAACTTGTAAGAATGGCTGAATTATTACATTATGGATTAAGTCCAGCCGTGTTAATTATTGGTTTAATGTTACTTTTAAATAGAAAGACTTCTTTAGAAACAGCAAAAAATCTTTTCCTCGCATATATAATTGGAACAGCAGTTCTTATGTATGTATTCTTTACGATAATGGCTAATGAGCCATTAATGAACTTTGGTGTTGATAAAGCAGCTCCAGATGTAGTAATGTTTTTGCTTGCAATTTATGCTTATTTAAAACCAAAAAAATAAGTCTTTCTACGAACTATTGATAAAAGCTTAGAATTGACTTTTTAATACGCTTTAAAAATCGTAACTTTATTAGGATGAATAAGTTATGGATAAAGAAAAATACAACCGATATGTATGAAAATATAATCAAAGAAAAAGGTTTATCCGAAGACGAGGTTTTAAGCATCGTTTATGAGTGGTACAACAATGGGGTATATCCTGATACATTACAAGATGAAAAGGGATCAGACTTGGAGGAAATATGCGAACAGCTATTTAATGAAGAACAACAGGCTTTTAAGCAGTTTTATGATGAGCCCGAACTAATGACTTGGAATAAGGCTATGGAAAAATATGAAAACCATCACAAGTGGAGATTACCTACTAAAGAGGAGTTAATAGAGATGACTAAATCTAATAAGGACTCTTTTGAAAATGATTTTTATTGGTCTTCCTCGGAGTACGGTAATCGCGGCGCGTGGGCTGTCGATTTCAGTGATGGTAGCCCGAGCGGGTTATATACGTACCTTAGCTACAGGGTTCGTGTTATTCGCGCTATTTAACTATTTACCTTACCTATTTAACGGAATATAGTTCCTTTGAGATAGTAGATAGGGATGTATGAAATCACTAGCAAATCACCTCTTAAAACCATCGCCCCAGCATTATTCACCTCTTGTCAAATAATCAAATTCTTTCTGGGCTTACCCCTACTCTAGGGCGTACAGGGGGTTCGACATCCCGCTTTGTACCCTTAACGGAACTTTAACTCAACACTAAAAATGATATTTTTGATAAAAACTAGTGCTTTTTGTTAAAAAAAGACTGTTTTTGGTCGTTTTTGGTCGTTTTTCACAAAAAAAAGGTAAAAAAACTCTAAATCGGAATTAATTACTATTCCAATCCACAACACCAATTTCTCCACATCAATTTTAGATCATCTACGTATCTCTTAATGACTTACACTTTTTTTACGTATTTATACTTAAAAAATACGTAATTTTAACTATCTTGCGACGATATGAAACAGCAAAGTGTTAAAACAACTTGTTCGTACTGCGGAGTAGGCTGCGGGATAGAAGTAAGCAAAGACCTTCAACAAAACGTAACTGTAGAAGGAGATAAAAACCATCCTGTAAATAAAGGAATGCTATGTTCCAAAGGGATGAATCTGCATTACGTAGTCAACGATACCTCTGACCGCTTGTTGTACCCTGAGATGCGATGGAATAAATCCTACCCCCGAGAACGGGTAAGCTGGGAAGCAGCTATGGATCGGGCAGCAAATGTGTTTCAATCCCTGATCAAAAAACACGGACCGGATAGTGTAGGTCTGTACATATCAGGACAATGCCTTACAGAAGAATATTACATTGCCAATAAGCTCAGTAAAGGGTTTTTAGGCACCAACAATATTGACACCAATTCGAGGCTCTGCATGAGTTCGGCAGTAGTCGGTTACAAAAAAACCTTTGGAGAAGATTCTGTTCCGATCGCCTACGAGGACATTGAATTAGCCGATTGTTTTCTGATCACAGGAGCCAATCCGGCTTGGTGTCACCCCATTTTATTCAGACGCTTAGAAAAGCACAAGGAAGACAACCCCAATGTAAAAGTTATTGTGGTAGATCCCCGCAAAACAGACACAGCCCAGTTCGCCGATCTACACCTGCAGATCATTCCCGGAACAGATGTGATCTTGTATCACGCCATTGGAAAATATTTGATCGACAAAAGAAAGATCGATGACAAATTTATTAAAGCGCATACCGAAAATTTTGAAGCCTATAAAGAACGGGTAAAAGGTACCTCACTAAAACAGGCAGCCAAAATCTGTGGTATAAGCGTAGATGAAATTAAGAAGGCTGCCCTGATGATCGGAGACGCCAAAGGTTTTATCAGTATGTGGGCAATGGGACTAAACCAAAGTGCCATAGGAACCAACAAAAATTGTGCACTAATAAACCTTTCTCTCATTACCGGACAAGTTGGGAAACCCGGTTCCGGCCCCTTTTCACTTACCGGTCAGCCCAATGCCATGGGAGGAAGAGAAGTCGGGGGAATGGCCAATTTATTAGCCGTTCACAAAGATCTGGGTAATGAAACACATCGTCAGGAAGTCGCTGACTTTTGGGGGGTAAAATCTATCTCGCCAAAACCGGGCTATACAGCCACCGAAATGTTTGACGCGCTGGAGACCGGGAAAATGAAAGCAATATGGATCATCTGTACAAATCCGATGGTGAGTTTGCCCAATATGCACCGAATTGAAAAAGCATTGCAAAAAGCAAAATTTGTCATTGTTCAGGATATCTCTAACAGATCTGACACTTTAGAATATGCCGACCTGGTCCTTCCGGCTGCCGGATGGTTGGAAAAAGAAGGTACCATGACCAATTCTGAAAGACGGATCTCTTATTTACCGAAATTTATAGATGCTCCGGGTGAGGCCCGACCGGATGTGGAAATTCTCTGTGACTTTGCCCAAAGAATGGGCTTCAGTGAGTTTAATTACGCACAAACCGAAGACATTTATAAAGAATATTGTGCCATGACGCGGGGAACGAATATTGACATCTCCCATTTGAACTATGACCGCCTGAAAAATGAAGGCACGTTCCAGTGGCCGGTGGCTTCCTATGGAAACTCGGGAACTACGCGCCTTTTTGAAGATAAAAAGTTCTATACCCCATCACAAAAAGCCATTTTTAACGTACCCGCTTTTGATCATAATGTTTCAGACAAACCCAACGAAGAATACCCGCTGATCTTAACCACCGGAAGAATACGGGACCAATGGCATTCCATGACCAGAACAGGAAAGGTCGCTCGGCTTCAAACCCATTACTCAAACCCTGTGATGGAAATTAGTTTGACTGATGCCTACACAAATAAAATACAAGATGGACAGGTTGTAGAAGTAAAAAGTAAAAACGGAAAGGTTCGGGTTAGAGCCAAAGTAACAGAAAACATGAGACAGGGTGTTGTGTTTTTGCCGATGCACTGGGGAAAACAACTTCAAAGCGACCTCAACAGAACCAACAACCTAACCAATACCATTGTTGACCCGGAATCAAAAGAGCCGGATTTTAAATACACCCGCATATCTGTTTCCAAATACGAAAAACCGGTGAATAAAATTGTCATCGCCGGAGCCGGAGCGGCTGCATTCCGTTTTATACAAAACTATCGCGAACATAATGAACAGGATGAAATTCATGTGTTTTCAAAAGAAAAACATTCCTTTTACAACAGGGTATTATTACCGGAATATGTAACAGATGAATTGTCCTGGGAACAACTTCAAAAAATAAAAGAAAAAGAACTTGCCAGGCTCAACATTCACATGCACGATGAAGTTAC
>Ga0207964_1000434_pt1 | contig 11259 bp, 12 predicted proteins | sample Knorr_S23_td_250_FD_185608 | JGI IMG/M metagenome (GOLD analysis project Ga0207964, IMG submission 185608) | Marine microbial communities from Southern Atlantic Ocean transect - Knorr_S23_td_250_ad_251m_LV_A (SPAdes) (version 2) | ecosystem: Environmental > Aquatic > Marine > Oceanic | place...
GAACGGAAGATTACTCGAAATGGTACAACGAATTGGTTGTGATGGCCGATTTGGCTGAAAACTCAGGCGTTCGTGGCTGTATGGTTATTAAACCTTACGGTTATGCGATATGGGAAAAAATGCAGGCAGAACTCGACAAGAAGTTCAAGGAAACAGGGCATGTAAATGCTTATTTCCCCTTGTTTATCCCGAAGTCATATTTTAGTAAAGAAGCTTCACACGTTGATGGTTTTGCGAAAGAATGTGCCGTAGTAACACATTATCGTTTAAAGAATGATCCTGATGGAAAGGGAATTGTTGTAGATGAAGATGCCAAGTTGGAGGAAGAATTGATCGTAAGACCAACTTCTGAAACGATTATTTGGGATACTTACAGAAAGTGGATTCAATCCTACAGAGATCTACCCGTATTGGTAAACCAATGGGCGAACGTTGTTCGTTGGGAAATGCGTACCCGTTTATTTTTACGAACAGCAGAGTTTTTATGGCAGGAAGGGCATACAGCCCATGCTACGAAACAAGAGGCCGTACAAGAAGCCGAACAAATGTGTAATGTGTATGCTGATTTTGTTCAGGACTTTATGGCTATTCCAGTCATAAAAGGAGTAAAATCCGAGTCGGAGCGTTTTGCAGGTGCCTTAGAAACCTATTGTATTGAAGCATTAATGCAAGATGGTAAAGCCTTACAAGCCGGTACATCACACTTCTTAGGTCAAAACTTTGCTAAAGCATTTGACGTAAAATTTCAATCGAAAGAAGGAGCTTTGGAGCATGTTTGGGCCACCTCCTGGGGTGTTTCAACACGTTTAATGGGTGCTTTAGTGATGACGCATTCTGATGATCATGGTTTAGTTTTACCGCCAAATTTAGCTCCCTGGCAGGTTGTTATTGTCCCTATTCATCGCACAGACGAGCAATTAGAGCAGATTAATGATAAGGCTGAAGGGATCATAAAAGCCCTTAGAGCTAAAGGTGTGACTGTGAAATATGACAACCGTACAAGTCATAAGCCCGGTTGGAAATTTAACGAGTATGAGATGAAAGGTGTCCCTGTGCGTATTGCTATCGGACCTAAAGATTTGGAAAAAGGAACGGTAGAGGTAGCTCGAAGAGATACTTTAGAAAAGCAGTTTATGGCCATGGAAGAAGTAGAGAATACTGTTCCGGCTTTATTAAACGAGATCCAAGAACATTTGTACAACAAGGCATTAGCTTTCAGAGAAGAGCATATTACCGAGGTGGATGACTTCGAAACATTTAAAGACCTGCTTGAAACGAAGACTGGTTTCTTGTCTTGTCACTGGGATGGCACTGCAGAGACAGAAGATAAAATTAAAAATCTCACCAAGGCCACAATCCGCTGTATTCCTTTGGACGCAACAGAACAGGAAGGGACGTGCATCCTTACGGGAACTCCTTCCAAAAGAAGGGTTTTGTTTGCTAAGGCCTACTAAATCACAAATCTTATTCACACACTAAACCTTCTTGGCAAACCTAATACAACCAGCCAAACCCAAAAACCTGACTCATTCAATGTCGCATGCAGATATTAGGAAGCTGTAAACTACCCGTAATGCTCATGAAGTTTCTGTTGTTTTCATGCTAAAGTTAGAATTCCCTTTATTTATCTTAAAATTACTTAGGACTATTTCGTATTGATAAGGTGCTGCATTTATTAAATTTTCAGTAAGTTTTTTTACATCATCTAACAGGTCAAGACCAATTTCTTTGTCTAAGACCTTCTTGTATTCTCTTCTCAGAACTTGAATGAACCATCTTTTCTCCTCTGTATCAAAATTAATCATTGCCAATAATTCTCTTTCCCCATTTAACCAACCATGTAAATAATAGTTCATTTCTTCAATTTTCACCCACGACTCACCTCTTAGGTCTTTCTCTCCAAGAATCATCGTGGTAAACTTTTTTGCTCTCTCTAAATCTTCACATCGAACGCCCTTATCCAAAAAATTTTGATCAAATCTTTCAAGTAAGTTAATATCCCATTTTTTCCTATCCGGATGAAATTGAATGATTGCTAACAAGTAATCATCTTTATCTCTTGTCAAAAGATATTTGTTCTTAAACAGATATTTGTTCTTAAGGTTTGGTCTCCAGCTCATTACATTAGGGTTTTAATAATTATTCTATTTACGAATTACACAAAGATAATAAACAACCTATTAAAATAACAAATTATTTGCATGTAAATTTGTTGCCCAATAAAATTTGTAGGGAAACTCAATGAAATCATTACCAATAGAGCACAGCGAATCCTCTATCTATTTTGCAATTGATTGAAAAAAGCCTCTTAAATTTTAAGAAAATTCAAACAAAAATTAGATTATGAGTCTATTTAAAGATGCAAAGCTTGAAGATTTTAAGGTTTTTGGACATGGGTAAAGCAATAAAATGTTGAAATTCAACCCTTTATTTTTGCTTGAAAATGGGAATTAAAAAATCAGAACATTTTTATTATGATAGGTTTTTGTGACTCTACAATTTTGTTACATTTGCACTCGCTAAAGCAAAAGTTTTGCTAAGGTCCGTTCGTCTAGGGGTTAGGACTCATGGTTTTCATCCATGCAACAGGGGTTCGAATCCCCTACGGACTACGAAAGAAGTGTTCTTTTATTACGAATTCTTTGCGGGTTAAAAATTTCTGGTTAAATTTGCAGCCCTTAACAAGGATCACGGTCCGTTCGTCTAGGGGTTAGGACTCATGGTTTTCATCCATGCAACAGGGGTTCGAATCCCCTACGGACTACTAAAAAAAATTGTAACAGCTAAGTAAAAGATTATGGCTAATCATAAATCAACATTAAGAAGAATTCGCTCTGATAAGCCGAAGGCTCTTAACAATAAATACTACCACAAAACAATGCGTAACTCACTAAGAGATGTACGTACTGAAGAGGATAAGGCTACCGCTGTAGCTGCATTGCCTAAATTGGTTGCTCAAATCGATAAACTTGCTAAACGTGGTACGATTCACAAAAACAAAGCAGCTAATTTAAAATCTAAATTAGCTAAGAAAATTGCTACTTTGTAGAATGTAATACATTTTACTTAACATATTTTAGGCCTTCCTTTATGGGAAGGCTTTTTTTGTACCTTCACCTTATGTAATCAAATAATTAAATATGTACAAGAATTCAATAAAAGAATGGTTGGTAAATGATCGACCACGCGAAAAATTTATTCAAAAAGGAAGTGAATACCTGAGTGATACTGAATTATTAGCCATCCTTATCCGTTCCGGAACTCCAGACAGATCTGCCTTAGTTGTTGCCCAGGAAGTACTGCGTTTGGCTAATGATAACTTGTCTTTACTTGCCAAGCTTAAAATGAAAGACTTGCTTACTGTTAAAGGAATTGGCAATACAAAAGCGATTACTTTAATGACTGCTTTAGAGTTGGGAAGACGACGAAGGGTAAGTGAGGCAGCTGATCGATCTAAAATAGTATCGAGTCATGATGCTTTCGACCTAATGAAACCCTTGATGGAAGATCTGGAAACAGAACAGTTTTGGGTTCTTTATTTGAATAATGCGAATAAAGTATTGTCTAAAGAAAAAATTAGCGCCGGAGGAATGACGGCAACTGTTGTTGATGTGCGTTTGATTCTAAAACGTGCACTGGAATTGAATGCTACAGCCTTAATACTTTGTCATAATCATCCCTCCGGAACTTTAGTGCCAAGCAAAGCAGATGCAGTCATAACAGATAAAATAAAGAAAGCTGCTCAGTGTATGGATATTCAGGTTTTAGATCATCTCATTATTACCGATCAGTCTTATTTTAGTTTTGCCGACCAGGGAAGGATCTGAAGCTTTTCGTTACATTTGTGCAAAAGCAGGATTAAATGTTGAAAATACTCACGCTCGTTGGGGCGCGTCCACAATTTATTAAAGCGGCAGCCATCAGTAGGGCAATTAAAAATTCTTTTTCCGATAAAATTGAAGAAGTGATTGTACATAGTGGGCAACATTATGATGCGAATATGTCTTCTGTTTTTTTTGAAGAATTGGGTTTGCCTATGCCTGATCATATCTTCAAACTTCAGGCAAAAGGACATTCAGGGCAAACTGCCGAGATATTAAATCAACTCGAAAAGGTTCTGTTAAACGAAAAGCCAAATGCACTTTTAGTGTACGGTGATACAAACACAACTTTGGCCGGGGCATTAGCAGCATCTAAAAATCATATTCCCTTAATACATATTGAAGCAGGCTTGCGGTCATTTAATAAGACAATGCCCGAAGAGATCAATAGAATTCTTACAGACCATTGTTCGTCCTTGTTGTTCTGTCCGACAAAAACGGCTGTACATAATTTGAAAGTTGAAGGCATAGATCACAGTACTGAAAAATGTAGTGTAGATACGCCAAAGGTTTATGCTTGTGGAGATATTATGTACGATAATTCACTTTATTTTTCTAAATATGTCAAAGCGGATATTTTGAAGAAAAATAGTTTAGAGAATTATTTGCTTTTTACCATGCACAGACCATCAAATACAGATGAGCCCCTCAGATTAAAAAGCATTTGTCGAATGTTAATGCGATTAGCTGAAAAGCATCAGCAAATAATCGCTTTTCCAATGCATCCGCGCACTAAAAAGGCTTTATTAACGCATTTGAATGTTGAAGAATTGGATGCTTTTATGCATCATAGATTTGTGAGAGTAATGGAACCGGTTTCTTTTACAGATATGATCGCTCTTGAGAAGAATTGTGAAATGGTTATTACCGATTCGGGTGGCGTGCAAAAGGAAGCTTATTTTTTTGAAAAACCTTGTTTGATATTGCGATCTGAAACGGAGTGGGTAGAAATAGTAGCGCAGGGAGCAGCAGCTGTTGTTGATGTAAGTGAAGATAAGTTGAACCGTAGTTATGATCTATTGAGATCAAATTCTTTAACTTTCCCAAAGCTATTTGGTGATGGTAGAAGTGCTGAATTTATCTGTAAGAAAATAGTAGAAGAAATCCAATGATACTCGTTTACACACATCAAACAGGCCCTCGTGTCCAATATGCTTTCAGAATGATTTTTGAGCAGTTTTTGGCTTGCGATGTTCATTTTACTTCGCAAGTAGAAGAGTTTATCGCTTACAGCGGAGTAAAAATTTCATACACTAAAAACGCTTTGGGAAGCGAGTTGTTTTTCCGCTCACACACTATTTTGTTTGAAAAAGGAATTGTAGATCAAGAGATCAATGTGAAATCGTGGAAAGGGCACAAAGTGTTTTTTGAGCAAACCGAAAACTCAGCATTGCCCTTTGATATTTTTGCAGCCGGTTTTTATTTGTTGAGTAGATACGAAGAGTATCTTCCGCACATAAAAGACCGCTTTCAACGATTTCCTGCCAAAGAGAGTCTGGCATGTCAAAATGGATTTTTAAAAATTCCTGTTATCGAATATTGGTTAAAGGAATTAGTTGCAGTCATACAAACTAAGTTTCCACAATTTAAACCTGAGCCACGTCAATTTAAGTATGTGAATACAATTGATGTCGATAATGCTTATTGTTACCTGGAAAAAGGATTTTTAAGATCTGTCGGTGCCGGGTTACGTTCTGTCTTACAATTTGATTTTGAAGATGTTTTTAAAAGAATTAAAGTATTGTCAGGGAAAGCGAAAGACCCTTATGATACTTTTGATTACCTGTTAAGCTTACAAAAGAAATATAAATTTGAATCCATTTATTTCTTTCTTTTAGCTGATTATGGCCATAATGATAAAAACATTACGTTTACCAGTAAGAAGCTTCAGTCACTGATTAAGTCGATGAGTGATTATGTAAAGGTTGGGATACATCCTTCCTGGGCTTCAAATACATATCCGGATAAATTAGTTAAGGAAATAGATCGTTTAGAAAGCATTGTAAATCGAGAGGTCATTCGTAGTCGGCAACATTTTTTAAGACTTGATTTACCTTCAACTTATCGCAGCTTGATAGATTTAGGTATTCACGAAGATTACACGATGGGTTATGCCTCACAGGTAGGGTTTAGAGCAGGTACATCGCTTCCATTTTATTTTTATGATCTGGACATGGAAACACAAACACAACTTTTAGTGCATCCATTTGCTGTTATGGACGGAACACTTAATGAATATTTGGAGCTGCCTGTTGATGATGCTCAGTATTTAATAAAAGAACTTATGGATCGGGTGAAAGCGGTTGATGGTACTTTTATCAGCCTTTGGCATAACGAAACGCTTAGTGATAATCGTCATTGGCAAGAGTGGAAGCAGGTGTATGAATTTACCTTAGAGGAAGCTTGTAGATGATTCGTTTTGTAAAACATAATGAGATCGATACAGATAAGTGGGATGCCTGCATAAAGAAATCGGTAAACACCCTGCCCTACGCTTTTTCCTGGTATTTGGATATTATTGTTGTGCGTTGGAATGCTTTGATTCTTAATGATTACGAAGCTGTTTTTCCTTTACCAACCAGGCAGAAGTTCAGCTTGAAATATTCTTTTACGCCTTTTTGGGTGCAGCAGTTAGGTTTGTTTTCTAAAACTTTTAAAGGCTTAGAGCGTGTAAATGATTTTGTAGCGGCTATTCCAAAGCAATATCGATTTGTTGAGTTAAATATGAATCATTATGCTCCTTTACAAGGAAAGCCGGCATTTCAGATTAAGAAAAATAACAACTTTTTACTGGTGCTTAATAAGCCTTATCAGGAGCAAATTCAAGACTATTCTAAAAATCTTAAAAGAAATTTAAAAAAAGCAAGTTTAAAAGGTTTGCAACTTTTTAAAAATGATTCGCCTAAAGGTTTAATACAATTGTTTAGAGCTGATAAGGGGAAGTCGATAGCGCATTTTTCAGAGAGCGATTATCAAAATCTTGAGCGTATTATGCATGTTGCTGTGCATAAACATTGTGGTCAGGTCTGGATGGCCTATGATGAAGGAAACAGACCACTGGCAGGAATGTTTTTATTGTTTGGACCTAAGCGTGTTATTTTATTATTTTCCGGAAACAGTAAGGAAGGTAAGGAGAATTCAGCAATGCCATTTTTGATAGATGAATTTATTAAAGAATCAGCGAACAGTTCTTTAGTCTTTGATTTTGAAGGGTCTAATGATGAGAATTTAGCGCGCTTTTATAAAAGCTTTGGATCTGTAAATTATATTTATCAAAATTTAAAGATAAATCGTTTACCTTTGCTCCTGCGGTTTTTTAAGTAATTCGAATGATAGAAATAATATGGATGCATGGTATGAAATAGTAAGTGTTTTTCTAACGAGTGCAGTTAAGTTTTTTGCTGGCCCTTTACTTGCGAAATCATTCGGGTTTGGATATTTACAAACGATTTTCATTACCTCGTTAGGGGGGATTGTAGGTGTCTTGGTGTTTTTTAATCTAGGAGCTCGAATTGTTCATTTTTTCCCAAATTTCTTTAAACCGATTAAGAAGAATAGAAAGATATTTACCAAAAAGAATAAATTCTTTGTCATGCTCATTCGTAACTATGGTTTATTTGGGATAGCCATGTTTTCGCCCATTTTAATTTCCATTCCGGTAGGATCGTTTCTGGCTGCCAGATTTTTCGAAAGCAATAAAAAAGCGTCCATAACCATCATGTCAATGTCCGTTGTGCTTTGGTCGGTTAGCATTTCAACTTTTTTATTTTTGTTTTAATACGTCATAAATCACTTGTTCTTGATTTAGAAAAGTAGCTCCAACAATTGCTGGAGCTACTCGTTTCTTTAAGGCAAACTTCCGGTAATTATTCTTATAAGATCAATTAGACTCCAAATACCTAAACCACCTAAGGTTAGTAATTGAATAACTCCGATTAAGGTGTATCCCATATAAAAACGATGGGCACCCAAGAAACCTAAAAAGATACACAAAAGTAATGCTGTAGTGTCAATATCAGCATCTTGGGCTTGTTCTTCAATGTTAATTACAGACTCATAGACTGTTAAATCTACATTTTCAAGAATGGGTTGATTCTCCATTTTTAAACGTTTAACCGGAATGGCGGAAAAAGAAGTTGATAATGTTAGTAGTGTTACTACTAATGTTAAGATTAATTTTTTTAAATTCATTTTTATATATACTTGGTTAATAAGATAGCTAATTTATTGAATTAGAGCGTGAAAGTCAAAATATTTGTCATATTATTATTAAATAGTTTTATTGTTTTGGCGCAAACACATCATAATTATTCTGGTGTTCTTGTTGTTGATGATAATTCAGTACTTCCTTATTACGTTGTATTTAATGACGAATCGGGAGTTATTGAAGGTTATTCTGTGTCTGATTCTTTTGGCCTGGATGAAACGAGAAGTTTTATTAAAGGAAATATTAAGAATAATCGTATAAGTTTTCGTGAAAATGATATTGTGTATACGAAGTCTAATATTCATTCAGATGACTTCTGCTTTCTGGAAGTACAGGCTAAGTTGAAAAGGGAGAGTGGCTTAAATGTTATTACGGGAGAATTTATAGGTTATTATATGGATTCTGCAGAATGTGTAAGCGGTAAAATACAGTTGATTGATAGTTTGAGTTTTATTCGAAAAGTAGAAAAAAAGGCTAAAAAAAATCAAAATAAAGAGTCTTTAAGGCTTAATGAAAATGAAATAGTTATGTTGGAAGAAGATCAGAATATGGAGATACAGACAAATTCTTCGCGACTGATTATTCATTTATGGGATAGTGGTAGGGTTGATAATGATATCGTATCTGTTAAACATAATAATTCTATGCTTTTGAGTCATTATTCTATAAAAAAGAAAAAAAGATCGATTGAGGTTGATCTTGTGGATGGGGTTAATAAATTTGAGTTTATAGCTGTTAATAATGGGAAGTACAGACCTAATTCAGCAAGAGTGGAAATTCAGGATATTAATCGAAGTTACCAAATAGCAACTGTTTTAAATGTTGGAAAATCTACAAATTTGATTGTCAATAAGGAATAGTTTTGCCGTATGTGGTTAAATTGCTTATCATTACAGTTTGCAAGAGAAGAAAGATGAAGTCTTAAGTATTTTTCGTGATGAATACTGCTGAAGTTATATTTAGGTGGTTCAGGAAAAGAATCAACAAAATGTAAAAGAATTATTTCAATGAGAAAAATTATCAGTTTCATATTGGTGGCGATTTCCATAAATCTCACAGCACAAGAAGTAGATGATCGGGGATATGTCGTTAGAGTTGGACAGCGGGCGCCTCAATTTGAATTTCATTTATTAACGGGCGATACCATTAATAATGATGTTTTAAAAGGGAAGGTAGTTGTTCTTCAATTTACTGCTTCTTGGTGTGGTGTGTGTAGGAAAGAGATGCCTGCTTTGGAGTCCGAAGTATGGCAGCGATTTAAAGATAAAGACTTTTTGTTGATCGGCTTAGATTTTAAAGAAGATGAACTTACGGCAAAGCAATTTGCAGAAAACATGGGAGTAACTTATCCCATGGCTTGCGATTTTGATGGAAAGTTATTTGAGCTTTTTGCTGGATCGAAACAAGGTGTAACCAGAAATATAGTTCTTAATAAAAATGGTGAGATTATCTTTTTAACCCGGCTTTATGAGCGAGATGAGTTTGAAGAAATGATCCTGGTTATTGATGAAGAATTAAAGAAATAAAAAAAACTCCTCGCATTGCGAGGAGTTTTTTTATTCAACAATTTCGGGAATACTTTCATCCGACAATTGAACATAAATATAAGCCAGTGCCAATGAGATAACGGGAATCGCTACAAAGATTCCGATAATAAGAGCTATTAGTCCAACAATTGCGATGAAGCATGCAAGAAGCATCCATAAAAATAATTTAACGGTATGCCCTTTAGTGGCGTTCCAGCTGGACTTTAATGCGACATTAAAACTTTCGTTTTTGTCCACGATGTACCCAGGCATTAACATTAATCTACAAGCGATATGTATTCCGGGGACAATGAATAGGATGATACCTAGAATTACTAGAATCACATTGATTGCACATGCAATAACGTAGTGTATGAATTGTCCAAAACTTATAGTGAATAAATCGCTTAGTTGAACTTCTTCGCCTCTAATGTGGTTAATAGAAATTTTCCAGATTCCCATACCCAAGTATATATTAAGAACTATTGCAAAGGCATTTAATATGTTGAGTTTACTTGTCTTGAAATCATCATTAGTCATATAATTTGCTAAATCCTGACTTTCTCCCATTGCTACTAAAATAGTCGAAAGAATAGCTAAGCCAACGAAGAATAGCGCTTTTACCTTGAGTTTTTTCCAGGCAAAGTCAAATGTTTGGTTAATTGAAATTTGTTTTCGTTCCATAGTCGTATTTGATTATTTTGTTTTCTAAATTAGAAAAATTAAAGCAAACTGAAAAGCGACTCAATTTTTTTGTTTTTTTTCACGAATTAATTTTAATGTGATTTGTAGTTTTTTATTTTTCCAAGTTAAGGGTAAAGATTTTTTACTTGGTCTTGTTGTTATTAAAAACGTAGAGCATTAAATATGAAACTTTAAAGATTATCGTTCGAGTATGTATGTTATTTTTTATATTTGTTCTGAATAAATATATGTATTATTTATAAACTTAAATATTTTATCCATGAGAACACAATTTTTATTAGCCTTTGTTTTTTCTGCTTTTACTGCTTTTGCTCAGATTACAGAGTACAAGGTGGTTACTTCTGTTGAATCTATCGTTCCCGGTGGTGTGGGAAGGTCTCGTATTGTAGAAAACAATCAGGAAGTAGATTATAAAGCATTTACTACTACACGTGTTGATGGTAAAGACCGAAATAGTAAAGACATAAAACGAAAAGGTCTTAAGATCAATAATTTAAACGAAACCAAATTATTGAATTTCTATAGTGTTGCCGGAATTAATTTTCAGAACATAGCTAGTAATGATGCGATTATATCAAGTAAATTGAATGATTTATCTACTGAGGGATGGGATTTAATTCATGTGGTTAGTGGTGTGGAAAGTGATTCAGGTGAAGCAGACGGTAATGGTATTTTTATTACGCGCTACATCTTTAAAAGAACTTTATAGATACAAATAACAATCTCTGAATCTGATGAGGTCGTCTAAAAAGTAATTTTTAGGCGGCTTTTTTGTAGCTGTATTCGTGGTTGTTTTTTTGTTTTTGAAGTTGTTTTTTTCTAAAAGGAATTGTCTCAATAAATAAAAGAGAAAGCCTGTTTGTAAAACAGTTGAAAAGTTATACATTTGCAGTCCCTAAAAATTAGGGATTTGTATAGTAAACGAATTATAAACTAAAAA
>Ga0207964_1000435_pt1 | contig 11253 bp, 9 predicted proteins | sample Knorr_S23_td_250_FD_185608 | JGI IMG/M metagenome (GOLD analysis project Ga0207964, IMG submission 185608) | Marine microbial communities from Southern Atlantic Ocean transect - Knorr_S23_td_250_ad_251m_LV_A (SPAdes) (version 2) | ecosystem: Environmental > Aquatic > Marine > Oceanic | place...
AAACTTCATTCGCTTATATTTACCACATAAACACTCAAAGTCTTTCATAGGACCAAAAATTTTTGCACAAAACAAACCCTCTCTTTCAGGTTTGAAGGTTCTATAGTTGATAGTTTCAGGTTTTTTGACTTCACCAAAAGACCATGAACGAATTTTTTCAGGAGACGCTAAACCAACTCTAATTGCATCAAAATCTTGGTCTTTATTTTGCTGTTTTAAAATTTGTAATAAATCTTTCAAAGGATTCTCCTTATTTAATTTTGTTCAAGTTCAACATCAATACCCAGTGCACGAATTTCTTTCACCAGAACATTAAATGATTCTGGCATTACCGACTCGGTTCGATACTCACCGTCAACTATATTTTTATACATTTTTGCTCTACCGGTAACATCATCAGATTTAACAGTTAACATTTCACGAAGCGTATAAGCCGCACCATATGCCTCTAGTGCCCAAACTTCCATTTCGCCAAATCTTTGTCCACCAAACTGAGCTTTACCGCTAAGTGGCTGTTGAGTTACTAATGAATATGGTCCAGTCGAACGAGCATGCATCTTATCATCCACTAAGTGATTGAGCTTAAGCATATGCATATATCCTACAGTTATATCACGATCAAAAGTATCACCAGTTCGTCCATCATATAATTGTATTTGACCACTCTCAGGTAAATCAGCCATCTTAAGTAATAACTTAATATCTTCTTCTTTAATACCATCAAATACTGGTGTAGCCATTGGCACACCTGAACGAAGATTATTTGCTAACTCAAGTATTTCATCATCACTGAAGGACTTTATATCTTCTGACTTTCCATAACTGTTATAGATAGTATCAAGCATTGAACGTATTTTTTTAATAGTATCTTTTTGATGCTCATCAAGTAAATTACCTATCTTATAACCTAGACCTTTAGCAGCCCAGCCTAAATGAACCTCTAATACTTGTCCAACATTCATACGCGATGGAACGCCAAGTGGATTAAGAACTATATCTACCGGGGTACCATCTACTAAGTGTGGCATGTCTTCTACAGGAGACACACGAGAAATAACACCTTTGTTTCCATGGCGTCCAGCCATCTTATCGCCAACCTGCAGCGTTTTTCTTGTAGCCACATAAACTTTGACCATCTTCTGAACACCTGGTGGTAATTCAGCGCCTTCTTGAATTTTTGCTCTTTCCACTTCAAAGAAAAGTTCAAATTCTTCCTGCTTGGCTTTAGATTGTTTAACCAATACAGCAACTTCCTTATTAATAACAGCATCTTTAACTTTCAATTTTGCTATTTCACTATGTTCAAGTGTTTTTAGATTTGAAGAGCTAAGCTTGTCACCACTTTTTATTCTACCAATATTACTGCTAGAAGTATTACCAGAAAGTTTTAAGCGAATACGGCGAAAGATATCACCATCAATAATACCAAACTCATCGTCGATATCTTTTTTAATATTCTCTATTCGTTCTTCATCAATCACAAGTGCGCGTGAGTCTTTTTCAACCCTATCTTTAGTGAAGATTTGAACATCGATTACAACTCCTGATTTTGAAGCTCCCATTCTGAGAGAGGTGTCTTTTACATTGTTAGCTTTTTCTCCGAAAATAGCTCGTAATAACTTTTCTTCAGGAGAAAGAACTGTCTCACTTTTAGGTGTGACTTTTCCAACTAAAATATCTCCACCTTTGACTCGTGCTCCTACATAAACAATACCAACATCATCTAACTTTGAGAGAGCTGATTCACTTACATTTGGAATATCTGCAGTAACCTCTTCAGTTCCAAGTTTTGTGTCTCTTGCATAGGCCGTTAATTCTTCAATATGAATCGAAGTGTAGCGGTCTTCCTGAACAACCTTTTCTGATATTAATATAGAATCTTCAAAGTTATAACCATTCCAAGGCATAAAAGCAATCATCATATTTTGACCTAGAGCAAGCTCCCCTAAGTCAGTCGATGGACCATCGGCAAGAACATCGCCTGCAACAATCTTATCGCCAGGTTGAACAAGTGGTTTTTGATTAATACAAGTATTTTGATTTGAACGAGAGTACTTGATTAGACTATAAATATCAACACCAAGTTCTCCAGCCTTTGCTTGTTTAGCATCAACTCGAATTACAATTCTAGATGCATCAACTGTCTCAACAACTCCATCATGATCAGCAATAACACAGACACGCGAATCAGTTGCAACAACGCGTTCAATACCTGTTCCAACCAGCGGCTTTTCAGCGCGAAGTACTGGTACAGCTTGGCGCTGCATGTTTGAGCCCATTAATGCACGGTTGGCATCATCATGTTCTAGAAAAGGAATAAGCGAAGCAGCTACAGATGATATCTGCTTAGAATCAATATCAATAAGTGTAACTTCAGATTTATCTACTAGAACGAATTCATTTTTATGTCTTCCAGACACTAGATCATCAACTAAATAGCCTTTACTATCAACTGTAGAATTTGCAGTAGCAATTGTATGATTTATTTCATCAATTGCTGATATATAGATAATCTCTTTAGTCACAAGTCCATTCTTAACAACTTGATATGGGGTCTCTAAAAAACCATAATCATTTGTTCTAGCATATACCGCTAAAGTATTTATTAAACCAATATTTGGACCTTCTGGAGTCTCAATAGGACATAATCGCCCATAATGAGATGGATGAACATCACGAACCTCAAAACCCGCACGTTCACGAGTTAATCCACCTGGACCTAATGCTGAAATACGACGTTTATGCGTCACACCAGACAAAGGATTTACTTGATCCATAAACTGAGATAACTGAGATGAACCAAAAAATTCCCTGACAGCAGCTGAAACTGGCTTAGAGTTAATTAAATCCTGTGGTGTTAGCTCATCAGTTTCAGCAAGATTCAATCCTTCTTTAACTGCTTTTTCGACTCTAATAAGACCAATTCTAAATTGGTTTTCAATCATCTCACCAATAGCTCTTACGCGTCTATTAGCTAAAGTATCAACATCATCCACAACATCATGTCCATTTTTAATATCAATTAATTTCTTAATCACATTAATAATATCATCATGGGTTAAAACATGATTGCCCACTTCTGAAGCCGTTCCAAGACGCCTATTTAGCTTCATTCGGCCAACTCGAGAAAGATCATATCGATCGTTATTAAAGAACAAATTTGAAAACAGAGTGTTAACCGCATCTTCTGTTGCTGGTTCGCCTGGTCTCATAACATGGTAAATTGACATACGAGCTTCAATTTCTGTTTTCAGCTCATCAAGACGCAAAGTATCTGAAATATAGATACCATTTTCAGCATCATTGATAAAAATAATATTGAGTTTTTTAATCTTTGCTGTGATTAAAACTTCAATTAATTCTTCAGTTATCAAAGAATTCGCATTTAATAAAATTTCTCCTGTATCAGTATCAATAACATCAGTAGAGACAACTTTACCTAAAAGATATTCATTTGGAACATTAAGAGAGACAACTTTAGCAGCATCGAGAATTTTGACATGTCTAGCGGTAATTCGACGCCCTTTTTCAACAATAATATCTTTGCCTATTTTTATATCAAATTCAGCTATTATGCCTTTTAAGCGTTCAGCCTTAATTGCCAATTCGCAGGACTTAGAGTTTAGTTTGACAACAATATTATCAAAGAATGTGTCAATAATTTCATTTGTTGACATACCCATTGAGCGAAGCAAAGTAGTCACAGGGAGTTTTCTTCTTCTATCGATTCTAACAAATAAATGCTCATGATGATCAAATTCAAAATCTAGCCATGAACCACGGTAAGGAATAATTCGAGAAGAAAATAGTATTTTTCCAGATGAGTGTGTCTTTCCCTTATCATGTTCAAATATAACTCCTGGCGAACGATGAAGCTGTGAAACTACAACACGTTCTGTACCATTAATTACAAATGTACCAGTATCTGTCATCAATGGAAGTTGTCCTAGATAGACACTTTCTTCGATAATCTGTTTTTCTCGACGTTTTTTCTTTAAAGTGGATCCATTTTTATCAAATAACACTAAGTTAAGTTTAACTTGAAGTGTTGCAGCATAAGTAACCCCACGAAGCTTACACTCTTTAACATTGTATTTTGGCTCTTGAAGCTCATAATCTACATACTCAATTTCAGCATAACCATTGAGAGCTGTTATTGGAAATACAGATTTAAAAACAGAATGAAGACCAATATCTTTCTTTTCAATAATTCCTTCTTGAATAAAGGAATTAAATGAATTAATCTGAATAGATAATAAATCTGGCTCTTTAAGAATTGATTCTCTTGTTCCAAAATTATTTCTGATACGTTTTTTTTCTGTAAATGAGTAAGTCATGAATGCCCCGTATTAATCAATAAATTGTTTTCAAAATTACTTCTAAATAAAAACACCAAAATCCCCTTCAGGGGATTTTGGTTTATAGCATCGAACAAATTACTTAAGCTCTACGCTAGCGCCAGCTTCTTCAAGCTGCTTTTGGATATCCTCAGCTTCCGCTTTAGATGCACCTTCCTTAATAGGAGCAGGGGCACTCTCAACAAGATCCTTTGCTTCCTTAAGACCTAATCCAGTGATGGTACGAACAGCCTTAATAACAGCAACTTTCTTGTCACCAAAGCTTGTTAATACAACATCAAACTCAGTTTTTTCTTCAGCAGCAGCTCCAGTTTCTGCTGCTACCGCAACAGGTGCCGCTGCAACGGCAGCTGCTGAAACACCAAATTTATCTTCCATTGCTGAAACTAGATCAACAACATCCATTACAGACATATCTGCTATTGCATTTAAAATATCTTCGTTACTTAATTTCGCCATGATATTTACTCCTCTATATAATTATTATTGTTGTTGATCACGTATAGCTGCCACAACACGAGTTAACTTAGTTGGAACTTCATTTAAAGTTCTTACTAACTTCTCAGTTGGAGCAAGCATCAACGCCATCAACATACTGATTGCTTGATCTTTAGTTGGAAGGCTAGCGATTTTCTTAAGTTGATCTGCATCAACAAATTCACCGGCAACTCCCAAACCTTTAACGACTAACGCTTTATTATCTTTAATAAAGTTACGGAAAACGCGCGCTACAGCACCCGGATCTTGTTGGGAAAACCCCAAGATAACTGGGCCACTTAAAACTGGAGTAATACACTCACAACCGGTTTCAGCTAACGCTCTCTTTGCAAGCGTATTTTTTACAACACGTAAAGAAACATCTGCATCAATCGCAGAGTTCCGCAAATTAGTCATTTGTTCAACATTCAATCCACGATACTCGGCAACGCCGACAGACACTGCATTAATAGCTACTGCATTGACCTGTTCAACAACTGCTTTTTTTGCTTCAAGATTTAGAGCCATATTGTCTCTCCTGAACAATTAAAAAAAGAAAGTCATAAAATTACAACTTTCGCCACAGAGTATTTTCATACCCTCTACATAGGCAAATTGAAGAATCAATTTATTAAGCAACAAATTGAAAACAATTTGTCGCACCTATGGTCTTTGAGGCATGACAAGTTAACCTGTCGCCCAAAGAATTCATTAACTGATAATAATTAATTTATCAGTTTTAAAACTAATTAAATATCAACACTTGCTGCATCAATTGCAAGGCCTGGGCCCATAGTTGATGAAACACTAATCTTTTTAAAATAAATACCTTTCGCTGAACTTGGTTTAGCCTTTTTAAGTGCGTCAATCAGTGACACAATATTTTCCTCTAATGCCTTTGCATCAAAGGAAGCTTTACCAATACCAGCATGAACAATGCCAGCCTTATCTGCACGATAACGGACCTGACCAGCTTTTGCATTTTTAACAGCTGTTGCAACATCAGGGGTAACAGTTCCAACTTTAGGGTTTGGCATCAAACCACGAGGACCAAGAACTTGTCCTAATCGACCAACCACACCCATTGCATCTGGAGACGCTATAACAACATCATAATTAAGATCACCATCTTGCATAGTTTTCATTAAATCATCCATCCCTACAATATCTGCACCCGCATCGGTTGCTTTTTGAACATTATCACCTTGAGTAAAAACCGCTACTCGAACAACCTTACCAGTGCCATTTGGAAGAACAACTGCACCACGAACATTTTGGTCTGACTTTTTAGTATCAATACCAAGGTTAATACTTACATCTACCGACTCATCAAATTTTGCTGTTGCACATTCCTTGATTAGTCCAAGAGCGTCAGAAATTGAGTATTTAGAACCTACCTCTACCTTAGAAGCATTTACTTTTTGATTTTTTGTTAAATTAGCCATCATCAACCCTCCACCACTAGACCCATTGAGCGAGCAGTTCCCGCTACAATTTGAACAGCTGCATCTAAATCATTTGCATTCAAATCTTGCATCTTAATATTCGCCACTTCTTCTAACTGAGCACGAGTAACAGTGCCAACTTTATTAATATGTGGCTCCCCACTTCCTTTCTCAATCCCTGTAACCTTGCGAAGAAGAACTGCTGCAGGCGGAGTTTTAGTTATAAATGTAAAGCTACGATCATTGTAGACCGTTATTACTACTGGCACAGGTAAGCCTTTTTCAATGTCCTGTGTTTTAGCGTTAAATGCTTTACAAAAATCCATAATATTAACGCCATGTTGACCTAATGCAGGACCAACTGGTGGTGACGGATTAGCTTCTGCTGCAGGAACCTGCAGCTTAATGTATGACTCAATTTTTTTTGCCATTTTTATCTCCTATGGGTACAAACGCCTTTAAGCTCCCCGTTGCTAATTTCAGCCTATAAAGACTGGGTTAAGTTTTCTCTACTTGAGAAAACTCTAATTCAACTGCAGTAGTTCTTCCAAAAATTAGAACCTCCACTGTCAATAAACTCTTTTCGTAATTAACGCCTTCAATAGTGCCATTAAACTCATTAAATGGACCCTCAATAACCAATACCTCTTCACCCGGTTGAAATGCAACCTTCGGTTTAGGTTTGTCTGCACCTTCTTGAACACGTGCAAAAATTCTATCTACTTCTCTCTGACTTATTGGAGAAGGTTTTCCAGATGAAGCACCAATAAAACCAATTACATTATTAGTATTTTTAACTAATAACCAACTTGGCTCAGTCAATTCCATCTTTATGAGCATATAACCTGGAAAAAACTTACGTTCGGTTTCCTTTTTCTTTCCGCCCTTTAATTCAACTACTTGTTCGGTAGGAATTAGAATCTCATCAACAAGATCTTCAATACCCTCTCTAGTTACAGCTTCTTCAATTGCGACTTTAACTTTCGCTTCATAGCCGCTTCTAGCGTGAATTACAAACCAATTCTTAGACATGAAAATCCTTAATTAAAAAATATTCAGTAATGAGATTGATTGCACGCCCCAAGTAAAGAATGCATCAATAATCCAAAGAAAAATAGCTACAACAACTACTGCAATCATAATGATTCCAGTTGTCTTTGCAGTTTCTTCACGAGTTGGCCAAACAACTTTTCTTAATTCAATCCTGGTCTCTCTAAGAAAATGAAGAAACCTATCACCTTGAGTAGATTTAATAAATACTGCCCCAGCTATAACAAACCAAAGTAGAGTAATAAGAACTTTAGTGAGCGTATTAAAATTAAGTGGATTTACATAATATAATGCTAGCGCTGCTATCACAATAGCAATTGCTAGAATAGTTTTCCACTGATCAGACCCACTCTTTAAATTGTCTATTTGCTTAGTCACATATGTCCTTTAATTTGGCAGGCAAGGAGGGACTCGAACCCCCAACCAATGGTTTTGGAGACCACTACTCTACCAATTGAGCCACTTGCCTAAATATTTAATCCTAAAAATAAACATAGCCACCCACTCAAACTGAATGGCTACTCACTATATTAATTTTTCTAACTAGTAATCTTCGAGACGACTCCAGCACCTACCGTGCGTCCACCTTCTCTGATTGCAAATCTTAAACCTTCTTCCATTGCAATCGGAGCTAGCAACTCAACTGTCATCTTAATATTGTCGCCTGGCATTACCATTTCAACACCTGATGGCAACTGACAAGCACCTGTTACGTCTGTTGTTCTAAAGTAGAACTGTGGACGGTAGTTGTTAAAGAATGGAGTATGACGTCCACCTTCTTCTTTGCTTAGGATATAAACTTCTGCCTCAAACTTTGTGTGTGGGTTGATTGTGCCTTTCTTAGCTAGTACTTGACCACGCTCAACTTCTTCACGCTTAGTACCACGAAGTAGTACACCAACGTTATCACCTGCTTCACCTGAGTCAAGCAACTTTCTGAACATTTCAACACCAGTACAAGTAGTCAACTGTGTATCTTTAATACCAACGATTTCAATTTCATCACCAACATTAACAACACCACGCTCAATACGACCCGTTACAACAGTACCACGGCCCGAGATTGAGAACACGTCCTCAATTGGCATTAGGAATGTTTTATCCGTATCACGCTCTGGCGTTGGGATGTATGTGTCTAGTGCCTCAACTAGTTTAAGGATAGAAGGAATACCAATATCAGATGTATCGCCTTCTAATGCTTTTAAAGCTGAACCAAAGATCACTGGCGTGTCATCACCTGGGAACTCGTATTCTGTTAGTAGTTCACGGATTTCCATTTCAACAAGCTCAATTAGTTCTTCATCGTCAACCATGTCTGCTTTGTTCATATAAACAACGATGTAAGGAACACCTACCTGACGAGACAATAGAATGTGCTCACGAGTTTGAGCCATTGGTCCGTCAGTTGCAGCGATTACAATAATAGCGCCGTCCATTTGCGCAGCACCAGTAATCATGTTCTTGACGTAGTCAGCGTGTCCTGGACAGTCAACGTGAGCGTAGTGACGAGCTTCTGACTCGTATTCTACGTGCGCAGTTGAGATAGTGATACCACGCTCTCTTTCTTCAGGAGCATTATCAATATCTGCGTAATCCTTGAACTCACCACCACGAGCTTCAGCCATAACTTTAGTCAGGGCTGCAGTTAAAGTAGTTTTACCATGGTCAACGTGACCAATTGTTCCCACATTTACGTGTGGTTTGGTTCTTTCAAATTTTTCTTTTGCCATTTTAAATCCCCTATATTCATTCAATTTACGTGGAGCTCACCACCGGATTTGAACCGGCGACCTCTTCCTTACCAAGGAAGTGCTCTACCGACTGAGCTAGGTGAGCACAGTCCTAACCACATGGAGCGGGTGATGGGAATCGAACCCACCTCATTAGCTTGGAAGGCTAAGGTAATACCAATATACGACACCCGCAATTTCCTATTCTCATGTTTCTCTGGTGGAGGGAGTTGGATTCGAACCAACGTACTCAGAGAGAACGGATTTACAGTCCGTCGCCTTTAACCACTCGGCCACCCCTCCAAAAAAACAATCAGACATTATCCCATAACTAATTTGGCTTAGCAAGGATTAAATAGGCTAAATAAAAGGTTTTTAGAAGTTTATTTTAAGTGTGAAACACCACTCTTAACTGCCGCATCAAAAATAGCTTTTGGTACGAGTTCGATTAGCCTTGGATCAAATGGCTTTGGAATAAAATAATCTTTACCAAAACTAAGTTTTTTAATTTGATAAACATCCAACACAGATTTTGGAACAGGAAGCTTTGTTAAGTCTTTGAGTGCATGAACAGCAGCAATTTTCATTTCAGTATTAATAATTTTAGCGTTAGCATCAAGCGCACCCCTAAAAATATATGGAAAACCGAGAACATTATTCACCTGATTTGGATAATCACTACGACCTGTAGCCATTAATACATCATCTCGACAATCATAAACATCTGCTGGTGAAATTTCTGGATCAGGATTAGATAGTGCAAAAATTATTGGTTTATCAGCCATTGATTTGACCATTTTTTTAGAGACAAGATCACCTCTCGCAACGCCAATAAAGACATCTGCACCATCTAAAGCATCTTCAAGCGTTTTTTTATCTGTATCCACAGCAAATGCTGCTTTGTATTTATTAACGATACTAATTTGCTCTTTAGAAACAACGCCCCTTCGGTCAACCAGAATCATATTTTCTTTTTTAAATCCTAGATTTAACAATAAATCTAAAGTAGCAATCCCAGCAGAACCACCACCAGCAAGAACAATCTTTGCAGAAGCAATAGATTTACCTTGAATTTCTAGCGCATTTAAGAGTCCAGCTGCAACAATAATTGCAGTGCCATGTTGGTCATCATGAAAAACAGGGATATCTAACTCCTTGATTAATCGCTTCTCAATTTCAAAGCAGCGTGGCGCAGAAATATCTTCTAAATTGATTCCACCAAAAGTAGGCGCAATATTCTTTATCGTATTGACTATTTCATCAACATCTTGAGTATCAAGCTCAATATCAAAAACATTAATCCCTGCAAAGTTTTTGAAAAGTACTGCTTTTCCCTCCATAACCGGCTTTGCTGCTAAAGGACCAGCATTACCAAGTCCCAACACTGCAGAACCATCCGTTATGACAGCTACTAAATTTCCTTTAATTGTATATTGATTGACTTTACTAGCATCTTTCATAATCTCCCTTACTGGAGCAGCAACGCCAGGGCTGTATGCCAAACTGAGATCTTGATCATTATCAAGTTTTTTGTGAGAGGAAACATCAATCTTTCCAGGCTTCCCTTCATTATGATAGGCTAAAGCTCTATCGTGCATGGTTTTTTTTGACATTTCAGTCTTTTATTTCAAGAAAAAGAATTTTGTTGATTATTAAATTCAATCTTATACTGAAATTCTTTCCAAAATCTGACTGAAACTAAGTATTTTTTCATATATTAATCTACAAACTCTTCACCAATTTTTATATCGGATCTAAGTGTATCAAGAGCATCATTAAGCGTAGTCTGCTCATAATCTGAAAGACTGCCATAATCAAGTATCTTTTCAACACCATTTTTCCCTAAAAGAACGGGTTGCGCAAAAAAGCGCGCCTTATCTCCAGAACCTTCAACATATGTACACTCAACTATACCTTTTTCACCATTAAGTGCGCGAACAAGAGATAGTCCAAATTTTGCAGCAGCTTGACCCATTGATAAAGTAGCAGAGCCTCCTCCAGCCTTTGCCTCAACAACCTCAGTACCAGCATTCTGGATACGTAATGTCATCGCAGCAGCCTCATCTGCATTAAATTGAAATCCAGACTGAGAGAGTAATGGCAATATAGTAATCCCCGAATGCCCTCCAATAACTGGAACATTTACATCTTCAGGACTTACACCATTGACTTCAGCAACAAAGGTATTTGAAC
>Ga0207964_1000436_pt1 | contig 11244 bp, 10 predicted proteins | sample Knorr_S23_td_250_FD_185608 | JGI IMG/M metagenome (GOLD analysis project Ga0207964, IMG submission 185608) | Marine microbial communities from Southern Atlantic Ocean transect - Knorr_S23_td_250_ad_251m_LV_A (SPAdes) (version 2) | ecosystem: Environmental > Aquatic > Marine > Oceanic | place...
TCAAATTCGGAAACGCCTTCTTCTTCACCCAATTCTTTCTGGATAGCTTTGATCTGCTCATTGAGATAATACTCTCGCTGGCTCTTTTCCATTTGCTTCTTGACCCGACCGCGAATACGCTGCTCAACTTCAGCCAGATCAATTTCAGATTCCATAAGCCCCATAAGGTGATCAAATCTAAGAGACAGAGCAGCCATCTCTAAAATTTCTTGCTTTTGCGCTAGATTGAGCGTCATATGGGAAGCGATGGTATCGGCCAATCGATCTCGATCCTCAATACTACTTACTGTCGTTATTACCTCAGAAGGTATCTTCTTACTGAGATTGACATACTGCTCAAACAACAACATGGTCGCACGGGATAAGACATCTACTTCTTTGTCGTTGTCCTCGTTAACCTCCAGCACTTCAAAACTGGTTTGCAGAAAATTTTCACCCTCAACTGAGTCAGCCAACCGCACGCGACTATTGCCCTCAACCAAGACTTTTAACGTGCCATCTGGCAGTTTTAGCAACTGCAAAATAGTTGCCAATGTACCAATCTCATAAATATCATTGAGCGATGGGTTGTCCTCTGCAGGATCTTTCTGAGTCACCAAAACAACCTGCTTGCCCGAACTCATAGCATCCTCGAGAGCCAAAATTGACTTTTCTCGACCTACAAACAGAGGAACCGCCATATGCGGATAAACCACCACATCTCGCAATGGGAGTAACGGAAAAACAGCATTTTCAGCCTCAGCTTTTTGGGAGTCCATTAGTAACCTCTTGTGATCTGTCAACGTTGTCGACATTGCATACAATTTAAAAACGTCATATCTAACTATATGGGTGCTTTTGATCGGAAAACAACTGCTTGTACGATAAAACAAGCAGAGATGTAGGGTTTGTGCGATAAAAAAGGCGACTAGGTCGCCTTTTAACTATAGATCTTCTGAAGCGACCTTTTTAGCTTCTTTTTGCTCGTAGACAAGAAGTGGCTCATTTTCGCCTTGGATAACTGAGCCATCGACAACCACTTTAATAACCCCATCCTCAGAGGGAATCTTATACATGGTGTCCAAAAGCACAGTTTCAAGAATTGAACGCAATCCACGAGCACCGGTCTTGCGCTCAATTGCCTTTTCTGCAATCACCTCTAAGGCATCTATACGCAAATCAAGTTCTACAGACTCCATATCAAACAGTGCCTGATACTGCTTAACCAATGCATTTTTAGGCTCAACCAATATATTAATTAAGGCTTCACAATCTAATTCCGTAAGCGTAGCTACAACCGGTAGACGTCCAATAAATTCTGGAATCAAACCGTAACCAATCAAATCGCTAGGCTGAACATCGAGCAGGGTCTCACCCACGGATTTTTTGTTATCCTTACTGTTTACCTCAGCGCTAAAGCCAATTCCGCCCTTCTCTGAACGATCGCGAATAACTTTTTCCAATCCGGCAAACGCACCACCGCAAATAAACAAAATATTTGAAGTATCAACCTGCAAAAATTCCTGCTGTGGATGTTTGCGGCCACCTTGGGGTGGAACAGAGGCCACTGTGCCCTCAATTAATTTGAGCAGCGCCTGCTGAACACCTTCACCAGAAACGTCTCGGGTAATAGAGGGATTATCAGATTTGCGGGAAATTTTATCGATCTCGTCAACATAGACAATGCCGCGCTGTGCCTTATCTACATCGTAATCGCATTTTTGCAGTAGCTTTTGAATGATATTCTCAACATCTTCACCCACATAACCGGCTTCGGTTAACGTGGTGGCATCAGCGATAGTAAAGGGCACATCTAACAATCTGGCCAACGTCTCAGCCAGCAAGGTCTTACCACTACCTGTTGGACCAATCAGCAATATATTACTTTTGCCGAGCTCAACATCTGCCTGATCACCAGCAGCCTGAAGACGCTTATAATGATTGTATACAGCCACCGAGAGAATTTTTTTAGCGCGCTCCTGACCAATAACATACTGATCCAATATACCTTTGATCTCAGTCGGGGCAGGTAATTGATCAGATGACTCCTGTACGCCCTCTACCTGCGCTTCCTCAGAAATTATATCGTTGCACAGCTCGACGCATTCATCGCATATATAGACTGAAGGGCCAGCAATTAATCGTCTTACTTCATTCTGATTCTTGCCACAGAAGGAACAAAACAAAAGCTTGCCGCCATCGCTTAATGTATCGTTGTCACTCATCTCAGCAACCTACTTAGGAATTAAAAACCAATAAAAAACAGTGAGTTAGCAATCATGCATTAGTGAAAGCGTACCCAGTCTAACCGCGTTTGTCCAGCACCTCATCAACAAGACCATATGCCTTTGATTCCTCTGCGCTCATAAAATTATCGCGCTCGGTATCCTGTTCAACCGTCTCAACTGGCTGACCTGTATGTTCGGCCATTAACTTGTTGAGACGCTCTTTGATCTTGAGAATTTCTTGAGACTGAATATGAATATCTGTAGCCTGACCTGAAGCACCGCCACTGGGTTGGTGAATCATAGTCCGAGAGTTAGGCAGGCAGTAACGTTTACCCGCAGCACCAGCAGCCAGTAAAAAAGCGCCCATAGAAGCAGCTTGCCCGATGCACATAGTACTTACATCTGGCTTGATAAATTGCATAGTATCGTAAATCGACAGCCCCGCAGTCACTGAACCACCCGGAGAATTGATATACAGATGAATATCTTTATCAGGATTCTCTGACTCCAAGAACAGTAGCTGGGCAACAATAAGATTTGCCATATGGTCTTCAACCTGACCGACCAAGAAGATGACTCTCTCTTTAAGCAACCGCGAATAGATATCATAGGCCCTCTCACCACGAGAAGACTGCTCAACCACCATTGGCACCAAGCCATTGGCCTGTATATCTAATTCAGAGCTGTTGTTTGGATATTGAAAACTCATTGGGCCCTCGCTGTACTTACGTTTACGTACCAAATACTAAATTGGAGTACTTGGGAATAAGTATACGCCAATCTATTTAAATCTGTAATAACAATGGGCGCTGAGATTTAGCCTTCAGGCTCAGGATCTGGTTTGACCGCATCTTCATAAGCCAAGTTTTCCTCTTTAATCTTACATTTCGAGAGAACCAACTCGGTCACTTGATCTTCCAACACCACAGCTTCCACTGAACTCAGCAGTTCAGGCTTACTATAGTAGTAATCTACCACTTCAGAGGGTTGCTCATAGGTAGATGAAATCTCATCAATTCGCGCGCGCACTTGCTGTTCATCTGGGGTCAGAGATTCAACCTTAACCACCTCTGAAACAATCACTCCCAACGCCGCCCTGCGTTCAGCTTTAGGCTTAAACATATCGTCTGGCAACATATCTAAGTCAAACTGCTGTCCACCGCCAAATTGCTGGATCATTTGCTGCTTTAGCTGGACAATCTCATTGGCTACCAACGCACCGGGAACCTCAACCTTATTAAGCGTATGCAATTGATCCATCACACGATTTTTAACTTTAGTGCGTATAGCATTGCGAAGCTCGCGTTCCATATTGGCCTGCACGTCTTCGCGGAATTTCTCTTCGCCGCCAGACTCTACACCATATAATTTAAAGAATTCATCATCCAGCGCTGGAAGGTTCTTAGCTGCAACCGAGTTGAGGGTAACTGCAAAGGAAACTGTTTTACCTTTCAAATCTTCCGCATGGTAATCCTTGGGGAATTTGAGCTTTAAAACTTTTTCTTCACCGGCACTCAAACCCACTATGCCATCTTCAAAGCCTGGGATCATACTGTTAGAGCCCAGCACCAAATCTTGACCTTCTGCCGAACCGCCAGGGAACTCTTTTTTGCCACGCATAGAACCGACAAAATCGATATTGACCTGATCGCCATCTTCAGCCGCTTTTTCTGCAACTTCAAACTTACCCTGCTGATCACGCAGCACAGAGATCATCTTATCCACATCTGCGCTACCAATATCGGCAACTGGACGCGCGATAGACACCTTACTGATATCCGTCAGCTTAACTTGCGGATAAACCTCAAAAGTTGCTTTGTACTCCAAATCTTGACCGGGATTATCTACCACCTCTTCAATGCGGGGCTGACCCACAGGCTGAAGATCTTCTTGCTTAATAGCTTCATAGAAACTTGAGTTGACCACTTCGCCTATCACTTCTTGACGAACGCCTTTGCCATAGTACTGCTTAACAACTTTTAGCGGCACTTTGCCCTTGCGAAAGCCTTTGATATTAGCCGTCTTAGTGGCTTTTTGCAGTCGCTGCAATACTTCACTTTCAATTTTGTCGGCAGGCACACCAATTTTTATCTGCCGCTCAAGGCCTTTGCTCGACTCAATAGAAACCTGCATGGAATAACCTCTTGCTATTACAACTTAAGATGGAGAATCAGCTGGAGAAATGTCTGTGCACAACCCAGCCTAATGATACTTCTAAAAAATGGTGCGAGTGGAGAGACTCGAACTCTCACGGGTCGCCCCACTGGAACCTAAATCCAGCGCGTCTACCAATTTCGCCACACTCGCATAAACTCTATTTTTTTTGCCATCTGAGTCTTATAAACGGGGTGAAAACTCACCGATTAAATTGACCCCTGCAAAAAAGGCGGCAAGTTTGCCACAGCAGTCGGTTTTCGGCAACCAATAAACCTTATTTTTCGCAGATGTTTTATATTTAATCACAAAAAACCCCACAACCCCATGCATAATCGGTTTTTACACAGAATAAACGAGATGATTGGCGTCAGTGAAATTCTATCAATCGGCACTATTCGCAGTGGGGTTTCGTCAATTGACAGTGTCAAAGTGCTGGCGTAACCTGACTCACTGTAGTTTGACGTAGATAGCTTAGTAAGGATCGCAAAGAGTCATAACGAAGGGGACAACTTATGTCACAAGCTACATTTCCCAACCTCCTAGCCCCGCTAGACCTAGGTTTTACTCAACTAAAAAACCGCGTACTAATGGGTTCAATGCACACTGGGCTAGAGGAATCCGAAGATGGCCACCAACGTATGGCCGCATTTTTTGCTGAGCGCGCCAAAGGCGGCGTAGGATTAATTGTTACCGGCGGCGTTGGCCCCAATTCCGAGGGTGGCACCCATGCCGCCACCAAGAGCTTGCGTACTGAGCAGGATATACAAGACCATAGAATAATTACCCAAGCGGTTCATGATCAGGGCGGAAAGATTTGCCTACAAATCTTACATACAGGTCGCTACGCCTATTCACCCAATTTAGTCGCCCCCTCTGCCATTCAAGCACCTATCAATCCATTTGTCCCCAAAGCGTTGAGCGAAGCAGAAATATACAAACAGATCGATGACTTTGTCAGCACTGCATTAAATGCCCAACAAGCCGGCTATGACGGTGTCGAAGTGATGGGCTCAGAGGGTTATTTTCTAAATCAATTTATTGCCGCAAGAACCAATCAAAGAACCGACCAATGGGGCGGTAGCTACGAAAACCGTATACGCCTTGCCGTCGAAGTTGTTCGACAAATTAGACAGGCTGTGGGCGAGCAATTTATTATTATATTTAGACTCTCAATGCTCGACCTAGTCGAGGGAGGCAGTTCTGCTGACGAAGTCATTCAACTGGGTAAAGCTATTGAACAGGCTGGCGCCACCATTATTAGCACCGGTATCGGCTGGCATGAAGCGCAGATACCCACAATAGCCACCAAAGTGCCGAGAGCGGCGTTTACTTGGGTGACCGCCAAATTTAAACAGCAACTCTCAGTACCAGTGGTTACTTCAAACCGTATCAATACCCCCGAAATAGCCGAGCAAGTGTTGGCCAATGGCGATGCGGATATAGTCTCTATGGCGAGACCATTTTTGGCCGACCCCGACTTTGTTATCAAAGCTCAGCAGGGCAGAACAGATGAAATCAATACCTGTATTGCCTGCAACCAAGCCTGTTTAGATCACGTCTTTAAGGGTGCTATCGCCAGTTGCCTAGTCAACCCGCGCGCCTGTCACGAGACCGAACTCAATATACAACCGACAGATACCCCTATAGCAATCGCCGTAGTAGGTGCAGGGCCAGCGGGGCTGGCAGCGGCCACCACAGCCGCCGCCAGAGGACACCGAGTTACCCTATTTGATCGCGCCAGTGAGATCGGCGGTCAATTTAATATCGCCAAACAAATCCCCGGCAAAGAAGAATTCCACGAGACCCTGCGCTACTATAAAAAACAACTGCAACTGCATCAGGTATGTCTACAACTCAACAGTCCTGTAAGTGGTGAACAGCTTAACCATCAGGGCTTCGACCAAGTGATTGTGGCCACCGGTATCACTCCCAGAAAACCCAACATAGAAGGTATTGATCACCATTCTGTACTCAGCTATCTAGATGTTATGGTCGATAAAAAACCTCTGGGCAATAGCGTCGCCATTATTGGCGCAGGGGGTATTGGTTTCGATATTGCCGAATATATCACCCACAGCGGGGATTCTAATAGCAGTCAAGATATACAGGCATTTATGCGCGAATGGGGCATAGATATGTCCTTAACAGCACGCTCTGGCATTGAGGGCATCAATCCTCAAACTCAGCCCTCACCAAGACAGGTCTATCTGCTACAACGCAAAACATCTAATATAGGTGCAGGCTTGGGCAAAACTACTGGCTGGATTCACCGCACCGGATTGGCTAGAAAAAACGTGCGCATGATAGCGGGCTGCGATTACCAACGTATCGATGATCGTGGTCTACACCTAATAGTGGATAACAACCCCATGCTATTGGAAGTAGACAATATTATTATCTGTGCCGGCCAAGAACCGTTGCGAGAAGTGATTCAAGGGCTCAAACTACCCTACCATCTAATAGGCGGTGCCGACGTGGCTATAGAACTAGACGCAAAAACAGCCATAGCTCAGGGTACCAAATTGGCCGCCAGCCTATAAAACCCTTGCATCAGCAATAGAATAAACCCATCATTGCCAGCCTAATTTCCAATTAAATTGAATCAACTCTGCGGAGAACTAAAATCGTGTCCCAATCTTTCACAAATATGGAATTTCGCCGTGCACTAGGCAGTTTCGCAACTGGCGTTACCATTATTACCACAGTGGGTAAAAATGGTCAGAAAGTGGGCATGACCGCCAATAGCTTTAACTCTGTATCCCTTGATCCCCCACTTATATTGTGGAGCTTGGGCAAACAGGCAAACTGCTTTGATGATTTTTTAGCCGCCGAGTATTTTGCCGTACATATTCTGGCCTCAGATCAACAAGAGCTCTCCAACCGCTTTGCCGAAGTTGGCAAAGATAGATTCGCCGATATCCAATGCTCACAAGGCCTATCAGGCATCCCCATACTGCCCCATTACAGCACCTGCTTTCAGTGCAAAATGGCACAGCAATACGAGGGTGGCGACCATATGATTATCACCGGTGAAGTTATCGAATTTACCCATAACGAACTGCAACCGCTGCTGTTCCACGGCGGCAACTACCACAACCTATAAACAGCTATGAACTACCCTACCGCGGTAAAAATAGTCGAAGTAGGGCCTCGCGACGGCCTGCAAAATGAGTTATCCCCTGTATCTGTTGCCACCAAAGTAGAGCTTATAGAGCGCCTTGCCGATGCCGGACTACAAACCATAGAAGCCGGCAGTTTTGTCAGCCCCAAATGGGTTCCGCAAATGGCGGGTAGCGATCAAGTATTCGAACAACTGCGCCCCAGCCATGCCACCTATACAGCACTCACACCCAATATGCGCGGCCTTGAACGCGCCATAGACTGCAAAGTTAAAGAAGTTGCCGTATTTGCCGCCGCCAGTGAGAGCTTTAGCCACAAAAATATCAACTGCTCCATCGACCAAAGCCTAGAGCGATTTAGACCAGTGGCACAAACCGCGATCGCATCTGGCATAGCTGTGCGCGGCTATATATCCTGCGCCGCAGGTTGCCCTTACGAGGGAGCTGTAGACAACACAAAAGTTGCCCATATAGCCCAATCATTGCTCGATATGGGGTGCTACGAAATTTCCTTGGGAGACACCTTGGGCGTGGCAACACCGGCCAGCATAGAGGCACTGCTCGCCGAGCTACTGGCATCCATTCCAGCCAAACAATTGGCCGTACATCTGCACGATACCTACGGGCAAGCTATAGCCAATATACTGCAATCACTGCAAATGGGCATCAGCACCATAGATAGCTCCGTAGCTGGATTGGGGGGCTGTCCCTATGCCAAAGGTGCATCCGGCAACGTAGCCACAGAAGACGTAATCTATCTATTGGACGGCTTGGGCATAGAGCATGGCGTAGATCTCAACAAACTAATCCAAGCCGGTTACTTTATAACCAGTGAACTGGGCAGAGACCCCGCCACCGACAATGGCTCCAAAGTGGCTACAGCTTTGTATACAAGCAGACTATAATGGGCAGCAAACAACCTGATAAGAGTTATCCATTGACCCTATTTCGCCCCTGTATCGACCTTCATCAAGGCAAAGTAAAACAAATTGTCGGCGGTAGCCTCAACGATACCGGCGCCGAGACTAATTTTGTCAGCCAGTACAGCGCCAGCTACTATGCAGAGCTGTACCAACAACACAACCTTAAAGGTGGTCACGTTATTTCACTGGGACCCAATAATCGACAACAGGCGCTACAAGCGCTGGCAACCTACCCCAATGGACTGCAATACGGCGGCGGTGTTACACCGGAAAATGCCTCTATATTTCTCAATGCCGGCGCATCCCATGTCATAGTGACCTCATACCTATTTGCAGAGGGGAAATTCTCATGGTCACGCCTAGAGCAGATAAAAGCCGCCGTGGGTGCACAGCGATTAGTACTCGACCTAAGTTGCAGAAAAACCCCACAGGGTTGGATGATCGCCACCGATCGCTGGCAAACCATTACCGACACCGCGATTAACCAACAGACCATCGCCAAACTAGAACAGCACTGCGCAGAATTTCTGGTACATGCCGCCGATGTCGAAGGGCTACAGGCGGGTATTGATCAAGAACTAGTCAGCCTACTGGGCAATATCTGCACCCTACCCTGCACCTATGCAGGTGGCGCCCGATCAATCGCTGATCTACAGCTAGTACAATCCCTATCCAAGGGACGCGTAGACCTTACCATTGGCAGTGCACTCAATATATTTGGTGGCAGTGGCGTTACCCTAGACGACTGCCTAGACTGGAATCGCCAACATCAACCCTAGCCTCTAATAAATCAGAAGCTTATAACAAATCAGCCGTAAAAATGGGGAATAGAGACAATGCAAAAAATCGCCTTATCCGATAACCTCGAACTATCCCGTATTGCCTATGGCCTATGGCGATCCACCGATGATGAAGATCAATCCAGCCAACATCTACAGGCAAAAATTGAAGCCTGTCTACAGCAGGGCATTACCAGCTTTGATCAGGCGGATATCTACGGCGGCTACAGTGCAGAGACCCTGCTGGGCAAAACCCTAAAACAGGCTCCGCAACTAAGAGATCAAATGCAGATTATTACCAAGTGCAATATAGTTGCACCCACAGGTATTCACAGCGATAAAAGCGTCAAACATTACAACAGCTCAGCGCCCTATATTACCGCCGCTGTGGATCGCTCACTGCGCGAAATGGCCATAGACAGCATCGACCTGCTACTGCTCCACCGTCCAGACCCGTTTATGGATGCCGACCAAACCGGCGCGGCATTGGATGCGCTAATCGCCGCGGGCAAAGTCAAAGCTATTGGCGTATCAAACTTCCGCCCTTGGGACTGTGAACTTCTGCAATCGCGCACCAAAAACCCATTGCTAACCAACCAAATTGAAATAAGCCTTACCGAAAACTCAGCCCTTACCAATGGCGACCTAGCCCATATGCAACAGCACCGCATCACCCCCATGGCGTGGTCACCTCTGGGCGGTGGGCAATTATTTAACCAACCCCAATCGCCACTCACCGCAAAACTGCAACAAATAGCCAAGCAACAAACTGTTGACCCAAGCGCCGTAGCCATCGCTTGGCTACTTAAACATCCAGCCAATATCATACCTATTATGGGCAGTAATAATATCCAGCGCATACAGCGATTTTGCCAAGCATTTCAGGTTGAACTAGATCGCCAAACTTGGTTTGAACTGCTAGAAGCAGCCACTGGCGTGGCCGTTGCCTAAACAGATAAGACCACCTAATCAGCCTAGATAAACTGGGTTATCAGTACAATTCCGCCAACTAGCACCAGAGCATAGAGAAAGACTTTCCATAGCGAAAAACGGCGAGCACGCCAATCTATACGGTCATGCCGCTCTCGCTGTTTGGCTGAAGCTCTAAATCGACCCAGATAAAAGAACACCGCCAACGAAAGAACCGCGATGGTGCCAAAAATCAGTGTATTGGCATCCATTAACGACTTCTCAGCTTAGCGAGCAAGCGCAGTATTTCTAGGTAAAGCCAGATCAATGTCACCATCAGTGAGAATGCACCAAACCATTCCATATACTTGGGCGCATTCATTTCTGCGCCCTGCTCTATAAAATCAAAATCGAGTACTAGGTTTAAAGCTGCAATAGCTACAACAAATAGACTAAAGCCAATACCAAACAAACCGTTAGAATGAATAAAGCCAATCCCGCCAGAACCAAACATATTCATTAGAATATTGACCAGATAAAGCAGTGCAATACCCATGGTGGCAGAGACAATCATTAATCTAAAATTCTCTGTGGGCTTTATTATGCCAGTCTTGTAGAGGAACAGTAGCGATGCCAATGTGCCCAAGGTAAGCGCAACCGCCTGAATAACAATGCCCTGATACTGCATCTCAAATATTGCCGATATAGCACCGAGAAATAGTCCTTCAGCAATTGCATAGAGAGGCGCTGTAATGCCAGACCACTGTTTTTTAAATAGGGTAACAAGCGCCAGCACAAAACCAACCACAGCACCACCCATTGCAATGGGCATAACAGCACCGGCTTGACCGCCACTTTCAAAAAACATTCGCCATGTAAATGACGCGGATAAAACCACTAAAGCAAGTAAGATACCTGTCTTGTTAACCGTGCCCTCAAGGGTCATGGTGTCGGAATGTACCGCTTGAATACCAGAAGGTGATCCACCTGAGGCACTGTTGGCAAATGTCGCTGTATTTAATGTCGGGTTTCCTGAACGACCAAACATTTCCAGCGCTTTGTGATTAGACATAATTTCAATCTCCTTATCTATATAGATTAACTGTCTAAGTATAAACAAAAATAATAAAAGAGCGTATCTAAACTATTG
>Ga0207964_1000437_pt1 | contig 11235 bp, 4 predicted proteins | sample Knorr_S23_td_250_FD_185608 | JGI IMG/M metagenome (GOLD analysis project Ga0207964, IMG submission 185608) | Marine microbial communities from Southern Atlantic Ocean transect - Knorr_S23_td_250_ad_251m_LV_A (SPAdes) (version 2) | ecosystem: Environmental > Aquatic > Marine > Oceanic | place...
ATGGTAAAGACCACTCCTATTTTTCAACTGGAAACGGGTGTTAAACAAATTGTAAAATAATGATTACCCATATTCAAGGCAGACTCGTTGAGTTAAATCCTGCATACGCCGTTATTGAGTGTAATGGTGTGGGCTACATGCTTAACATATCTCTGAATACCTACTCCAAATTAGGTGATTCGGAGTCCTGTAAATTGTATTCGCATTTAGCGGTTAAAGAAGATTCTCACACATTGTATGGTTTTCACAATAAACTGGAGCGTAAGATCTTTAGATTGTTGATCTCCGTTTCGGGAGTAGGTGCTTCTACTGCCCGGGTGATCTTATCCTCTATGTTACCTGAAGAAATTAGAGATGCCATAGTGAGCGAAGATGTCGTTATGATAAAGTCTGTAAAAGGGATCGGAGCGAAAACAGCCCAGCGTATTATTCTCGATCTTAAGGATAAGATGCTCAAGGCATTTGATGATATGGAAATTACCATTAAATCCGGCAATAGAAACCGCGAAGAAGCGTTATCTGCATTAGAAGTTCTTGGCTTCCCTATGAAAGCGGTGCATAAATTGATCGATAAGTTGTTGGAGAAAGACCCGCAGATGGAAGTTGAAGAACTGGTAAAACAAGCACTAAAGCAGTTGTAAGTGAAGTCCTGTCAAGCTACGATAAAGATATTTTTTACACTTATTGTTTTTTTCCTTGGTCATCATGTGGTTAAGGCTCAAAATGATAGTTTGGCATTGCCGTACCCACAAATGTTATTTAATTCGCCGGAGAATTTCGATGAAACAGTTCAGTACAGCATCGAAATGGGCGATTTTATGTTTCAGAAAAAAATAGGTAGTTTATTTCAGGAGCGACCAAGGTTTATGAGCGAATCAGCTTACAAACAATGGATGTTTAATCAGCAAATTCAAAACTATTGGCGTCAAAAAGTCCATTCAAACTTATTTGACGAAGGTATTGCCGGAACAAAGCCTAAATTGCAAATTGGAGGAGAGTCCTTTAGTAGGATTTTTGGTGGGAATACCATAGATATTCGACCTCAGGGATCTGCCCAACTTACTTTTTCCGGAAATGTTGATAAAACGAAAAACCCCAATTTAACCAAGAATCAGCAGAATAATGCAAGTTTTAATTTTGACCAAAGTATTCAGATGAATGTGATTGGTAAGATTGGAACTAAGCTGGCCTTGCGAACAAATTACGATACTGAGAGTCAGTTTGATTTTGAAAATCAAATGAAGTTGGAGTACACGGGTGACGAAGACCAAATCATTAAGAAGATTGAGTTGGGAAATGTGAGTTTGCCCTTAAGTGGTTCTCTAATTTCCGGTACGCAGAGTTTATTTGGGGTTAAAACACAATTTCAGTTTGGTAAGGCCACATTTACGGCAGTGTTTTCTGAGCAAAAATCAGAAACCAGCACCATTCGGGTGGATGGAGGTGCACAGACCACAAATTTTGAACTCTATGCCGATGATTACGAAGCCAACAAGCACTTTTTCTTAGGGCAGTATTTTTACGATAATTATGATGCGGCACTGGCTAATATGCCTGTAGTAAATTCTAGTGTAACGATTACCAATATCGAAGTATGGGTAACCAATAAATCGGGCGTTACACAAAACGTACGTAATATTTTAGCCTTTCAGGATCTGGGGGAAAATTTGAGTCATGTACACAACACTTCAAATGTTTATGCAGGCTCATTAAATGCTGCCAATCCCGACAACAAAAATAACAGCTTAGATCCTACCATATTAATTGGCAATTTTCCCAATATTCGTAATGTGAGTCAGATCACTTCTTCATTAAATGGAAACGGATTTGAACAAGCTGTAGATTATGAAAAGATAGAAAATGCGAAAAAATTAACGAGTTCAGAATACAGCTTCGATCCTCGTTTAGGTTTTATCTCTTTGAATCAAGCCTTAAATTCTGATGAGGTTTTGGCGGTTGCTTTTCAATACACCAACAATGGAACTCCTCATCAGGTAGGGGAGCTGTCTACCGATCTTGCTTCGCCGGATGCTTTGGTTTTAAAATTGCTCAAGAGTACTACCGTAGATGTTAAACTTCCCATGTGGAAGCTGTTAATGAAAAACGTTTATGCGCTTGGGGCATATCAGGTAAACAAGGAAGATTTTGATCTACAGATTCTGTATCAGGATGACGAGTCAGGAACACCTTTACCATACATTCCTGAAGAAGGCTTGAGTGGTGAGTTATTGATTCAAACCATGAATCTTGATAATCTAAATCAAAATAACGACCCTGGGCCTAATGGTGTTTTTGACTTCATTCCGAATTTAACGATAAAAACTTCCAATGGCCGTGTTTACCTACCGGCAAAAGAGCCTTTTGGGAGTTATTTGCGTGCGAAGTTTGAAGAAGCAGGCCTTGCAAATGAGGCAGATCAATATGTGTTTGAAGCACTGTATGATTCAACCAAAACAGCTGCTTCGCAGGTTGCTGAGCTCAATAAATTCATATTAAAAGGGCAGTACAAATCTTCGTCGGGATCAGATATTCCTCTGAATGCCATGAATGTGCCTCAAGGTTCGGTAACGGTAACCATGGGAGGTACACCCCTTGAAGAAAACATTCACTACACCGTAGATTACAACCTGGGAAGAGTAAAAATTATTGATGAGGGGATCTTAAGCTCGGGGCAACAAATAAATGTGAAGTTAGAAAGTAATTCCGGCTATTCGTGGATGACAAAACGTTATTTAGGTTTGCATGCCGATTACAAGTTTAATGATGATTTAATACTTGGTGCAACGGTTTTAAATCTTTCAGAAAACAGTCAGTCTCCTAAAATTAATATGGGAGATGAGCCCATATCCAACACCATTTGGGGGTTTAACGGTTCCTACAAAACGGATGCTCCCCTGCTGACTAAGATTATTGATAAACTCCCTTTAATTGAGACCAAGGAGAAGTCAAGTCTCATTTTAAGCGGTGAATTTGCTCAGTTTATTCCCGGACATCCAAAGTCAATAAATGTAGATGAAACCGGTACTGCCTACATAGACGATTTTGAAAATAGCCAGTCGCCAATAGATTTGCGAACAGCTCATGCATGGAATCTGGCAAGTACGCCACAAGATGATGAACTGTTCCCCGAGGCATCTTCAACGAATGACTTGAGCTACGGTTACAACCGTGCTTTATTGTCCTGGTACATCATTAATTCAGATTTACAGAGGGAAACGTCCTATTCGCCAAGACATTTGAGTGATGAAGACCGGGAAGAACCTTATGTTCGTGAAATTTCCATTAACGAGATTTTTCCCGATAAAGATATTCCTCACGGGCAACCTTTGCGTTTACGAACCTTTGATCTGGCATTTTATCCCAATGAAAGAGGCCCCTACAATTTTGATGTAGAAGGTGTAGCCGGAATTTCTTCCGGATTGAACGAAGATGGAGAATTAGAGGTGCCGGAAAGTCGTTGGGGAGGGATTGTCAGAGAAATTCAGATCAACGATTTTGAAGCAGCAAATATCGAATTCTTAGAATTTTGGATGATGGATCCATTTATCGGAGAAGATGTTTCGGGTGGTGGTGATTTTTACATCAACTTGGGGAATGTATCTGAAGATATTTTAAAGGACTCGCGTAAGAGTTATGAAAACGGATTACCGATAGATGGTAATGAAGAAAATGTTGATACGACAGCCTGGGGTAGAGTGCCATCGGTACAGGCTTTGGTAACTGCATTTAGCAGTGGAGAAGCAGCCCGAGATCGTCAGGATGTAGGTCTTGATGGCCTGGATGATGAGATGGAGCGAGATTTTATTGCTTTTGCCGGAGGTGAAACCAACTCCTATTTGGATCGAATTAAAGAGAAACATGGAGAAGATTCTGAAGCTTATGTAAAAGCAAATAACGACCCTGCTGCGGATAATTACCATTATTATTACGGTAAAGATTACAATGCTGAGGAGAAAGGGATTTTGGAACGGTACAAAAAATACAATGGTTTAGAAGGTAATTCGCTCATTCCAAATGACGGTAAGCTGCCACAACCTTACAGCCAACTTCCCGATGTAGAGGATATTAATAGTGATTACACGTTGAGTGAGACGGAATCTTACTACCAGTACAAGATCAGTATGCGCCCGGGAGCCCTGGAAGAGGTGGGTACTAATTACATTACATCGATCATTGATAATGCCGGACCAAATAACGATACACGTTGGATACAATTTAAAGTACCGATTCGTTCTTTCGATAAAAAAATAGGAAGTATTCCCGATTTTAAATCCATTCGCTTTATGCGAATGTTTATGACAGAATTTCAGGATCCAACGGTATTGCGTTTTGCCACTTTAGATATGGTGCGTGGAGAATGGCGGAAGTATTTAAATAGTTTGGGTTCGGACACAGAAAATAAGGAAACCACGTTCGATATTTCTGTGGTAAACTTAGAAGAAAATGGAAGGCGAGATCCGGTTCATTATGTGCTCCCTCCGGGTATTGAGCGAGAGCGTTTTTACGGTTCAACGACCTTGCAAGAGCAAAATGAACAGTCTATTAGTTACAAAATATGTGACCTTGAGAATGGAGATGCCCGGGGCGCCTTTAAGAATGTAACCATGGATATGAGAACTTACAATAAGATCAAGTTCTTTGTGCATGCCGAAGAGAAAGATCCGGAAGCCCCGTTAGATGATAATGATTTGAGCATGTTTATTCGTGTGGGTACGGATTACAATTCCAATTATTATGAATATGAAATTCCATTAAAAGTTACCCCTTGGGGTGCTTCGGCACGCGATGAAGTCTGGCCGGAAGACAATCAGGTAGAGATCGATTTTGATCTTTTAAAAACAGCTAAGGCTGACCGAAATGCCGAAATCAGAGATGGGAATGTAAATGTGAGCTTTACGCAGCCTTATTTTTACCATCCGGAAGGAGAAGAAAAGCGCATTACGATTATGGGGAACCCAAATCTGGGGAATGTCCGGACGATTATGTTAGGAGTTCGGAACCCCGAATCAGACCCGCTCTTTAATCCTGATGATGATGGGGATCCTAAATGTGCCGAGATATGGATCAATGAACTTCGCTTAACCGATTTTGATGAGCGTGGAGGCTATGCTGCCAAAGCACAATTGAAAACTCGTTTGGCCGACCTGGGAAGTATGACCCTCGCAGGAAACATGAGTACCGTTGGCTTTGGTAGTCTGGAGCAAAGTGTAACCGAAAGAAATAAAGAGGAAACACGCCAATACAATTTTACTTCGAATGTAGAGTTAGGGAAGTTGTTTCCGGAGGAAGCCAATGTAAAAATACCCGTTTTTGTTGGCGTATCTGAAACCGTACTCACACCACAGTTTAATCCATTAGACCCGGATGTTGAATTGCAAGCGACCCTGTCTGATGAAGGAATAAGCCAGGAAGCTCGTGATACCTTAAGAAGTGTTGTTGAGAATTACACCATGCGTCGCTCCATCAATTTGACCAATGTGCGCAAAGAACGCAGCAGAGGAAAGGGAAAAAAAGCATCTAAAGAAACCGAAAGAGGTCGTGGAGGTTCAAAAAAAGGTAAAGGAGGTTCTAAGAGTAAGCTCTACGATATCGAAAATATTAGTTTAAGCTATTCGTACAACGAGATCTTTAATCGAAACATCAATACTGAATTCAGTATGATGAGAGAGCATAATGGTGGTTTGGGGTACAATTACAACAACAACCCCAAAAACTACAAGCCATTTAGTAAGATCAAGTTTTTAAAGAAATCGAAGTACTTAAGATTGATAAAAGACTTTAATTTCTACCTGCTCCCGAAAACAATCTCTACCCGAATAGATTTCAATAAGTCCTATTCGGAAACGAAAATGCGAAACATAGCAAGTTTAAATGCAACGGTTCCGTTAAACATTGTTGAGCCCGATACGATGTTTAGTAAGCTGTTTAATCTTACCCAGAATTACAATGTGAAATACGATCTGGCGAGAAGTTTAAAATTGAATTTTTCTGCCAATACACGTTCTATCATAGATGAGCCGGAAGGTAAGATTGATACCCGGACCGAGAAAGAGGCTTTACGCGACAGCATTTTAACTTTTGGCCGCCCTACTCAATATCATCATCAATTTGATGTGCGTTACACGGTGCCGATCAATAAATTTCCTTTAACCGATTGGATTAGTTTAACCTTAAATTACAATGGAACCTATGATTGGAATGCTGGGTCTATGGCACTGGTAAACGATTCGATTAATTTGGGTAATGTGATACAGAACACCAATAAGAAGCGAATTAATGCTCAGTTAAACATGAAGACTTTGTACAACAAAGTGCCTTATTTTAAGAAAGTAAATTCAAAGTCTAAAAAAGGTCGTGGAGCGAAAGGTCGTGCAAGTGTTTCTAAGGATTCTAAAGAAAAGGATGCCGGGGATGAGGGTTCTGATGAAAAGAATGAAGAAGAGGAAAAGATTCGATTTAATCCGTTTGAGCATCTTGCCCGAATGGTACTTTCTGTGAAAAATGTAAACCTTAGTTACGACGAAACGAACGGGTCGATGGTTCCCGGGTTTTTACCATCTGCAGGACTGCTTGGAATGGAAAAAAGGTTTCATCCGGGTTCAGCGCCAGGATGGAGGTTCCTCTTAGGGGAGCAACCCGACACCTTGGCTGTTTTTGCCAAAAACGGATGGATAACCACCGATACTTTGCTAAATCAACAATTTACGCAACAGCATACTTCCCGATTGAATATTCGCTCTACGGTGGAGCCCATCAGGAAATTAAGAATACAGATTACGGCACAACGAAGCAAAACTGAAAATACGTCTCAGTTGTATCGAAATATGGGAGCTGAAGACGATCCTGATTTCCAATCTTTAAATAAAAATGAAACCGGAAGCTTCACCATGTCATTCCTGGCGATAGGTACAGCTTTCAGACCAATGAAAATTAATTCGTCACAAACCTTTGACGAGTTCAGAGCCATGCGATCTGAGATGGCGAAGCGAGTTGCGGCTCAGTATGGAGTTGCTTACAACCCTTCAGATCTGTATCCAACCGGATTTGGATCGAATGCGCAAGAGGTTTTAATACCTGCATTTATGGCTGCGTATTCAGGAACGAATGCTTCTTCGCAAACGCTAGATAAGTTCCCGAAAATTCCAATGCCAAACTGGAATGTGAAATACAATGGCTTAACCAACATACCGTGGGTAAAAAAACGATTTAAAACCGTGTCTGTTTCTCACGGTTACAGTTCTACGTATTCCATCAGTTCTTATCAAACGAATTTATTCTACGGAGCACTAGAGAATCCTCGTACCGGTACACCGGAACTCAATCCTGAAAATTTTGATGCGAATGGGAATTTCTTAGCAGAACATCAAATACAAACGGTAAATATTAGCGAGCAATTTAGCCCTTTGATAAAGGTAGATGTGACCATGAACAATAGTCTTAGTACCCGCGTTGAAATTAGTAAAGACCGACAAGTATCTTTAAGTTTAAATAATAATCAAGTTCAGGAGCAGGCCGGAAAAAGTTTAACCGTAGGTGTAGGTTACAGAATTAGTGATTTTGAGATTAGTATGCCTACAGCAAATGGAACGAAAACATTCTCCTCAAACTTAGAGTTGAACGTAGACTTATCTATTCGAAAAACAGCTTCTGCCATTCGTAGTTTAGAAGAAAATACACATCAGCCGGTTAGTGGCAGTACCGATATTTCTGTTAAAACGTCTGCGGATTATGTTTTAAGTGAAAGGATTAACCTTCAATTATTTTACGATAGAATGGTAAAAAAATATGAAGTAGCAAACTCATATGATACTGCGCATAGTAGCTTTGGAATAAAACTTAGATTTTCTTTTGGTAGTTGATGTATTATTTATTTGGTAAACTTGTCACTTGAAATGTAATATTCTTTCTTCCCCCTAAATTTTAGTTTTGTTGGTTTTGGCACACTAATTGGTGTTAATCTGTGCAATAAATACTCAACTGGTTTCATTTTTCGTCTTCGTACAACCAGATGATAATTTTTTCTTTTGCCCTCCCTTTTAAGCAGTTCTTATCCCTCCCTACAAACAAAATTTTTTATGAAAAAAGTAATTAGGTTGTTTTTTTTAGTTGCATCCATTGGTGTTTCTGCTCAGACTACAATAGTCTCAGAAGATTTTGATTCGGGACTGCCTGATGGTTGGTCAATGGATGGGTCGTGGGAGGCAGGTCTTGCGTCGTCTTTTAATTCTACATATTATGTAGTTCCGGGAGATTCTCCCGTTCTATGTTTGCATGATGATGCTGATTCTACAAGGCAGGGAGGGGTAGTGAAGACAAGCACTATTGATTTATCTTCTCATGATTCACATACACCTGTTTTGATGAGCTTTGACGGTTATTTTGTTGATGGTGATTGGGATGGAGTTGATGAACGAGCTTACATTTCTTTATCTGGAGATGGAGGGAATACCTGGACTAAAGTTTTGGAACTTCCTGGTGCCGGTTTATGGGCTAATTACGCTGTAGATCTTTCTGAGTATGCGGGAAGTTCAGTAATGATAGCGTTTCATTACGATGATGGTAATAAGTGGAACTATGGTTTCGCTATTGATAATTTTGAAGTTTATGTTCCTGTAGATCAGGATGTGAAATTAACTTTAGCGTCATATCCAACTGAACGAATTTTATCTGTCGGACAGGAAATAAAATTTGATTTTAATATTACGAGTTATGGTACTCAGGATTTTTCAGGTTTTTCATTTGTTTATTCTATTGATGGAGGGGTTGAGCAATCTGTACTAGCTACATCTACTTTATCTATGGGAGGTTTTGAAACTTTTTCTTTGATTCTAGAAGAAGGCGGGACTTATTCTGTAACAGCTCATGTTACAGATGAAAATGGAAATCAGGTAGGTGAAACTATTGAAACGACTTTACACGTAGTACCACCGGTTCCGAATTTTACTATGACAGATACAGATGGCGATTCACATGATTTACATGAAGTATTAGAGAGAGGAGATGTGGTTTTATTAGATTTCTTTGCCTCCTGGTGTGGTCCATGTGAGGTGTCTACCCCTCAAATCAATGCTGTTTGGGAATATTTCGGTTCGGGATCGTCTGGTTTTCAGGTGTTTGGAATGACGAACTATTTCGAAGATGATAATGCTGTTGTTAATAATCTGAATTGGGGAGCAGATTATCCAAAATTTGGGTACAGTGAAACAAACAGGTTTTTATACAATTACTTAGGGGCCTTACATCAATCGAACGATGGTATCCCGTTTTTTGTAATGATTTGTCCGGATGTTAACAACCCAGGCTTTTCTGATGTGTCATGGGTAAGTGCTGGTTGGGATCCAGAAGGGGGTTCGCAAAATCAAATGGCAAGTGCTGTGATAAGTTGTAAACCTTCACTTTCTATTGAATCGGAATCAATAGATAATGATCCGGTTTTACTTTATCCTAATCCGGCATCTGACAATGCCACAGTACAGTTGAACTTATCTAAGTCTGACGATGTAGTTCTTGAAGTAGTGAACACATTAGGTCAGCAAGTATTTGTACAAACTTCAAAAATGAATACCGGCTCAAATACTGTTCAAATACCGGTTGAAAAATTAACAAGAGGTATGTACTATGTAAACATTAGAATTGCGGATGAAACGATTACTGAAAAGCTGAATGTTATGAAGTAATTTTTTTGCTATTATTCTATTAAAAAGGCTTCCCAAACGGGAAGCTTTTTTAATTATCTTTGTTTTGGTACGTTTTTTGGTCAATGAAAGGTGTAAAACAAAATTGAAGATGAAAAAAATTATACTTTCTTTATTTATGCTTGTAAGCTTTACAGCTTTTTCACAGTCTTCTTTATCTGTACAGCCTGATAGTCATTATTATTCGGTTCCCGGAGAGACTTGCACAGCGCATTTTGATGTGACCAATACATCAGATAAGGATGTGTCTGTAATTGTAACTAAATATCAAAGTCCAGAGGATACTATTATGTCAACGTTTTGTTGGGGGATAACCTGTTACGGACCCGATACAGATGTGTCGCCAAATGCTGTTGTAATTCCTGCCGGAGAGAGTTTCGATGGTTTTTCGGGTTATCTTAAAGATATGCCGGAGGAATCTGCTTTTGTGATTAATTACTGTTTTGCACTGGAAAATGATTCATTGGATAAAGTTTGTACGGATGTTACGTTCACTTCCATAGAAGATTTATCCGTGCATGAATTGTCTGTTAACTATGAGGTGTACCCTAATCCTGTAAAAGATGTACTTCACATTGATTACAATACGTCTACTCCGGCTGAATTTTCGATTTACGATATGTTGGGAAACAGAGTCTATGACGATGTGCTAACAAGTTCTATGTCTTTAAATTTAAGTTCTTTTGAGCCCGGGATCTATTTTTACACATTACGTGTTCAGGGAAAAGAAAAAGAGGTTCAAAAGTTGGTTATTACGCACTAAGAGATAAGATTTTGTCCTTTCAATTGTCATCCTGAGCCAGTCGCACTTCGACAAGCTTCCCTTCGACAAGTTCAGTGTGACATGCTTTTTTAAGAACAAACTTATTGAAGGAATTGTCATCCTGATTTCTATGACAAAAGCAAATTATTTTGACAAACTTTTCAATAATCCCAATAGCTATCGAGATAAAAGTTGAAAATTAATTCTGCTATTCCGCTTGTTTACCACAAAACAATTTTTACGTGCTTTTGTCTTGACACACCCTTCGACAGGCTCAGGGTAAAAACCAAAAAGTCAAGACTTCATTTTCTTCTCTTGATTTGTACGAAAGCCTCATGTCCATCGCAACAAGAGCCGCTTCGCTCGCTTGTTGCTCCTACGTCCAAGGCTATTCACCTTTCTGCAAATACTACGAGAACAAAAACAAGTCGTTCCCTTTATTTCTATTAGAATCACTGCTTTTTGAATACCCTTTTTTAATCTTTTTCGCAGTCTAAGAATTTAATAGCGTTAAAAATTCCTGAAACCCTGGAAGGAATTTAGCTATTAAATTCTGGTTTTGCAAAGCAAAAAGACATCGAAAAAGTGTCATTTTTTTGGTTCGTTTTTTTGGACAAGCAAAAAAATGAACATAAGAAGCTCCGAATTTATGAGGAGATCGCCCAACCGGACTTAGCTTTTACAAGAGGAAGGATAACGGAGTTTTGTAAGCCTTGATTTTTTCGATGTCACGCTGAGCTTGTCGAAGGAATTGTCATCCTTGGTTCCTGAGCCTGC
>Ga0207964_1000438_pt1 | contig 11211 bp, 6 predicted proteins | sample Knorr_S23_td_250_FD_185608 | JGI IMG/M metagenome (GOLD analysis project Ga0207964, IMG submission 185608) | Marine microbial communities from Southern Atlantic Ocean transect - Knorr_S23_td_250_ad_251m_LV_A (SPAdes) (version 2) | ecosystem: Environmental > Aquatic > Marine > Oceanic | place...
GCCTAAAAAAGGTGCCGCGCAAGGCTTCAAGGCCGATGCCCAGATAAAAAAGTTTTTCCTCGGCGCTTTGGGCTTCGCGCACCACCATATCCTGCAATAGCATTTCATTCATAATTGAAGCGGTTTCGGCGATAAAAGTCGCATAGCTCGCAGTTTCCCAAGGTTGAGTTTTATTGGAAAGCACCGAGTGCACAGCGTGACCGTATTCATGGGCAAAGGTGGAAGCGCTCTCAAAATCATCGTTATGGTTTAGCAGCACATAGGGGTGCACATCGTAAGCTCCCCCCGACATATAGGCCCCAGAGCGTTTGCCCGGCGCTGGATAGACATGCATCCAGCGCCCCTCTACACCCTGATCATAGGCAGCCATATACTCCGCTCCCAGAGGCTTGAGTGCGCGTCTGGTGATGGCGATCGAGTCCTGGATACTGTAGGTTTTTTCAAGGTTTACCAGTGGCGGATAAATATCGTAGTAGCGCATATCATCTTCGATATTGAGCATTCTTTTACGCAATTTAAAATAGCGGTGCAGGGTTGGTAGTGCTCGGTTTACCTCTGCAACCAAGGTGTCGTAGACCGCGGGTGGCATATTGTCATCAAATAGCGCGCGACCCACTGAACTTTGGTAATTGCGCACCTCAGTTTGAAAAACCAGTCCCTGCACATGAGTGTTGATAATGGCGCCCAGTGTGGCCTCGTAATCTTTCCAAATAGACCAGAAAGTATCAAACACCATTTTGCGATCTTCGCGCACTGGGGCTTGACGCCCCGCAGAGTATCCGGCTTGGCTAAGGCGTATTTTTTCACCATTTTCGAGCTCAACTTCCGGCCAGGGTAAATTGGCATTGGCCAGCACTGAATAAATAGAATCTGGGGCGCCGGTTAGTTGACTTGTTTTGGCCAGTACAGCCTCAATTTCTTGGTTAAGAGTATGAGGTGCCTGACGCAATGCATCCCGAATACCAAAGGCATGTTTATTAAGCTGGGGTTCAGCGCCGAGAAACTGTTCAATCTTAGATTCACCCAGCGCTAGCAACTCGGGGTTATACCAGCTTACGGCGGTACTCAAATCGGTTAACAGGTTGCGCGCCAACTGGCTGCGCTCTTCATTTGCAGCCATGCGAGTATCTATATCGGCGCTTAGATTGGCATAGACGTAGATGCGAACCGCGTCCTTGTAGACGCTGGATATCTGCTCTGATGCGCGGAGCAGTGATTGGGCGCTGTTTCCGAGACTGCCCTGAAGTTTCTTTAGCGATTTAATTTGCTGGACCACCGTGGTTCTGGCTGCTTCCCAAGCGTCCAAACTGGGGTATAAATCAGTTAGATCCCAACGGTATTTTTCGTCCACTGATGCAGTGGCGGAGATTGGTTCGCTGGTCACTGCAGTGGCGGGTTTGTCGCAGCAGGCGGTAAATAGGCAAGATACCGCCAGTATAAGGTATAGTTTTTTATTCATATCCATTGTCCATAATCGTAATGCTAAAAGTCGCTGTTAGTAGTTCTATTAATAGCCCTAAGCCAGTTCTATTAATAGCCCTAAGCTAGTTCTATCAATAGCCCTAAGCCAACAGCGCAACCGTTTTAATTTGTACAAAGACCTCGCTTCCCTTATCTAAAGCTAGCAACTCAGCGGACTTGCGAGTAATGCGCGACAGTAGTGGCGTGCCCTGTGCAGACAGTCGCACCATAACCTGTGAGTTTCCCTCTGCGGTTATTGCTTGCACAGTGGCGGGGAAGATATTGAGAATACTAGTATCAGATTGATGTTGTTTGGTTAAGCTAGTATCCCGCGCGGCAATGCTGAGGCGCACCGGATGACCAATGGGCAACGGTTTTTTAGCAACCGTAAAACGCCCGCCGGCAAAGTCGATATAGGTTAGCTGGAATTTATCATCATGGCCTGATACCTGTCCGTTAATCAGCGCCGCGGCATCATCGCCACGCGCCAATGGCAGATCGAAGTTGGTCAGCATATCGCCAATTGCGCCACTGTCTTTAACCTTACCATTGTCGATTAACACTAAGTGGTCGGCCAGACGAGCCAGTTCTTCTAGCGCGTGACTAACATAGATAATAGGAATATCCAGTTCCCCGTGGAGGGTTTCAAGATAGGGCATAATCTCTCTTTTGCGCTGTATATCCAATGCGGATAGGGGTTCGTCCATCAGCAGTATTTTGGGGCTTACCGCCAGCGCTCTGGCAATCGCAACCCGCTGCCGCTCACCGCCGGAAAGTTGGGTTGGTTTGCGCTGTAGTAGTGGCGCTATACCCAGCAGGTCAATGGCCCGATCAATAGACACTTTGCGCTGGCTATTGGGCACGCGGCGCATACCGTATTGCAGATTGTCCTGCACATTTAAATGTGCAAATAAGCTGGCCTCTTGAAATACATAGCCCAGCTGCCGCTGGTGCGGAGGAGTGAAATGCATGGCGTCCTGCCAGATTGCATCGCCCACCCTAAGATAGCCGCGGCTATTTTTTTCTAGGCCGGCTATTGCCCTTAATAGGGTGGTCTTGCCGCCGCCGGAGGGGCCGGTGATTCCAGTAATACCGGTGCTGGCAATGGCCAGTTCTATATCCAAAGCAAAACTGGGGCGGTCTATTTTAATTCGACAGTCAATGCTCATGCTCGACCTGCTGCATTAGGGTAAAACGGCGATTAATGGTGTAAATACTGACTAACAGGATAAACGACAGCAGTAATAAGCCCCCTGATAACCAGTGGGCATGGCCATATTCAAGTGCTTCCACATGATCGTAGATAGCAATAGAAAGTACCTGAGTCTCGCCGGGGATATTGCCGCCGATCATCAGCACCACGCCAAATTCTCCCACCGTATGGGCAAACCCGAGCACGCTGGCGGTGATAAAGCCCGGGCGCGCCAGAGGTACAGCAACCGTAAAAAAGCGGTCTAGAGGTGAGGCTCGCAGGGTGGCCGCCACCTCCATAGGACGCGAGCCTATGGCGCTAAAGGCATTCTGTAGGGGCTGTACCACAAACGGCATTGAGTAAATAACCGAGCCGATAACCAGCCCGGCAAAAGTAAATGCTAGCGGTTGTCCGCCAAGCCATGCCATTGCGCCACCAATGGGCCCATTGGACCCCAGAGCCATTAGCAGATAAAACCCCAGCACCGTGGGCGGCAATACTAAGGGCAGGGCGATCACCGCCTCCAGCAGCGCCTTGTATTTCCATTGCGTACGCGCCATCCACCAGGCGAGCGGCGTTCCTAGCACCAGCAGCAGCAATGTGCTGACTGCCGCCAGTTTAAGGGTTACCACTAGGGCTGAGAGATCATATTCGTTGAGCATTAGGGCGTACCGTAACCAAATCCTTGAATAATCTCCAGCGCCTGATCGGTTTTAATATAGGCGAGAAATGCTTTGGCGGCATCTAGATCCTTGAGTAGCACCGCTTGCTGTTGGATCGGTGCGTACAGCGCTCGGGGAATTTGCCAGTATGAGCCCTCTGTGGCCCCGTCTAATTGTGCAAGCTGAGAGCGGGCAATAAAACCCAGCTGGGCATTGCCGCTGTGCACAAACTGGAAGGTTTGGCTGATATTTTCACCGCGCACTATGCGCGCCGATAAACTATCCCATATATTGAAATGCTGTAGCACCTGTTGAGCGGCACGACCGTAGGGCGCAAGCTTTGGATTGGCAATTGCCAGATAGCGAAAATTCCCCTGTTTTAATATATTGCCTTGATGGTCGACAGTTGCCGGGTTGGGGCTCCAGAGCACCAACTCACCTACAGCATAGGTAAAACGGCTTCCCGCCTTCGCCACACCCTGTTGTTCAAGTAGCTGGGCGTGGTGGCTATCGGCGGCCAAAAAAATATCGAAGGGAGCGCCCTGTTGAATCTGCGCGTAGTGCTTGCCGGTGGAGCCAGAGCTTATGATTATGCTATGACCGGTTTGTGCCTCAAACTGCTCTGCCACTCTGCCGATGGCAGTGGCAAAGTTGCTGGCGACTGCTACTCTAATCTTATCGGCCCAGCTCTGCTGCGGGAGCAAGGTTAAGGATAGGGCTACAGCTAACAGACAGGGTAATTTTGTAGGCAGTTTGTTCATATGGACATCAGTATACTCTGAGATCTTTGCACAGTTAGAGATTTTGCTACTAATGGGTTATTAAAATCGTATTTATTCTGATCTATGCTTAAATAATTCACAGGCCTCTCTAAACAGAGGTCGAACTGACAAGGAAAGTCGATATGCCGCGTTTTTTACTACTGATGGTTTTTGTCTCTTTTTCCTCCTATGCGGATAGGCTACCTGTGGAAGCTTTTGGTTCTCTGCCGGCGGCCTCTCAGGTACAGCTGTCACCCAATGGCGAAAAGATAGCCTATAAGGGCAATATTCAGGGAAAAGCATTTATTGCCAGTTTTGATCTTAAAACTGGTGAAAAGAAATATCTGGTGCATACGGATAATCAAAAATTTAAGCTGGGTTGGTTTCGCTGGGCTAATAATGAAATTATCTTGGTTAGCGCCAACTATCCCAATCGACATCGCGAGACAAAGTTTGGTGAAACCAGATTGCTTAAAGTTCCTGCCGATGGCAGTGCCGCGGCTAAGCCAGCGTTAAAGCTGCGTAGCAAAGATCTTGTTCCACAGTATCAGGATATTGTCGTAGATTTTTTACCTGATGATCCGAACCATATTCTAATGGCATTGACGTTGGAAAGTTGGCATTATCCAAATGTTTATAAGATCAATCTAACCAATTCAAAGATTAAACGTAAGCGCATCAAGAGATGGCACCCCCATACTGAGGGTTGGATGACCGATCAGCAGCATAGATTGCGCTTGGGCTTTGGAATAGATGAGACAACTAAGTTCTATCGACTGCTGGATCCGCAAACTAAAAAATGGCGGCGCATTTGGGACTATAAAATTCTTGATGAGCCCGGCGTCCTGCCCTTGGGCTTTGCTGCGGACCCCAATCAGCTGTATGTGCGCGCCGACCACAATGGTCGCTATGCTATTTTTAAGGTGGATGTATCAAAACCTGATTTACCTAGGGAATTGGTCTACTCGGATCCAGCCTATGATATTGAGGGCGACCTTATCTATTCTGAAAAAACCAATGATGTTATCGGCGTATTTCACGGTGAGGCCGAGGGGGCCAAGGTTTTCTTTAACCCCACATATCAGGCCTTTCAGCAGGCTTTAGATAAGGCGATTCCAGATGCTTACAATCAGGTTGCCAGCTTTAGTGCCGATGAGAGAAAGTATATTCTGTTTACCAGCAATTCTAAGCAGCCCGGTGCCTATTATATTGGTGATCGGGATACCAAGCGTCTGACCTTTGCCCTTGAGCAATATCCGTTGCTCTATGAACAGTCATTATCGGGCAAGGAAAAAATTACCTATCAGGCCAGAGATAAGATAAAGATTGAGGCCTACTTAACCATGCCCCATGGTGGTATTAAGGCAGAGAATCCGGCGATTATTCTCCCTCATGGTGGTCCTATGGCGAGAAATTACGATGGTTTCGACTGGTTTAGTGAATTTTTTGCCAGTCGCGGTTATGTGGTGCTTCAGCCCAATTTTCGCGGCTCCTCGGGCTATGGTTTTGAATTTGAAATGAAATCCCTTGGTGACTGGGGTGGTGCTATGCAAGATGATTTGGCCGATGCGGCAACCTGGTTAATTGAAAATCACAGTGTCGATAGTCAGAGTATCTGTATATTGGGCGCCAGTTATGGCGGCTATGCAGCGCTGATGGCGGCGGCGAAACAGCAACATATCTTTAAATGTGCGGCCAGTTTTGCCGGTGTCTCGGATCTTAAATTATTGCTCCGCAAAGCGCGAAGATTTAGCAATTACGATATTGTGAAGAAACAGATTGGCACTGACAGCAAGAAGCTTAAAAGCCAATCGCCGATTACCTTTGTTGAGCAGATCAATATTCCGATAATGATGATCCATGGCGACAAAGATACTGTGGTCAATGTGGAGCAGAGTCGCACCATGTATAAGGCTATGCAAAAGCATCAAAAACAGGTTGAGTATATTGAGTTGCAAGATGGCGATCACCATATGTCGATTGCAGAGAACCGATTGTTGGTGCTGTCATATTTTGAGCGTTTTCTAAACGAGCATATTCCGGTAACATTCAATTAACCCTTGATTGTTCGGTCTGGTTGTATGCGCCCCTATATTGTTGCCTCTGTGTTGATTATGAATGCTGTTGCCATGCCCGCTGCCGCTTGGTGGGATGATGAGCATCGCGCGGTTGCCATGATTGCCGACAAGCATCTATCAAATGAGGCTCGCCAGCAGATAAAACAACTGCTGGGTGACTCCAGTCTGGCTGAGGGCTCACTGTGGCCGGATAGGATTAAGTCACAGAATCGATGGGCTCATTCCAAAACTTGGCACTATATGAATCTTGCCCGCAATCAAGATATCTCTGATTATCAACCCATAGTTGGTGGCGACATTCTCTGGGCTTTGGACTATTTTTATAGCCGGCTAAAAGAGCCGGGCATTTCCACTTCAGATCGTCGTCAGGCATTGCAATTTTTTGTGCATCTAGTTGCTGATATCCATCAGCCTCTGCATGTGGGAACTGCTAAAGATCGGGGTGGCAATGCTATTTCTGTGCGTTGGTTTAATCGCCCTAAGCTGAAAAATCTACATCAGGTTTGGGATGGCTTGCTCACTCGCAATGATCTTAGCCCAGCGCAGTATGCGCAGCTTTTAGACAGTGCCGCGCAGTCTCTAAGGCGCGATTGGCAAAATAGTACTTTTAAGGATTGGGCTAGAGAGTCAAAGCAGTTGCTTGAGCAGCTGTACAGTGTCGGCGCGGAGAATGCAGATCGCAAGGCGCTGGAGCTTGGCGACAAGTACTTGCGCGCCAATAAGCCGATAGCAGAGAAGCGGCTAGCTCAGGCCGGCGTGCGTCTGGCCCATTATCTAAATAGGGCTTTTGCAAAACCCGAGAATACGATCAATTAATAAAATAGCGAAACTTGTCGCCAAATGCACCTATCTTCGTCGATAATTAGGTTTATTGCCAGAAAGCTTGTATGCACGGTGCCTTTGAGGTATCTGAGCCTATTCTGAGTGTATAGGGATATGCCTCAGTTGGGCATAACAGTCTCTTGCAGATTCCGCGTAAAAAATGAACTGGGCGTCAAAGAGCTGAGATTGATTTCGATTTACCTATTGACGGTTGGTTGTTTTGTTATATTTACAGTTTCTGAGTTGCTCGAAAATTCCCTTTCCCTATTGCAGTTGTTGCTGTTACTAGCCTGTATAGATATTGGGGTCAAATTTTTTGCACAAAAACCCCGCCCCTCTTATCGCATAAAAACAACCTTCTGTCGCAGCTATTTTGGCCGGCTATTGAGTCAGTCCCTGTTATCGCATATTTTTCTATTTAGTCTCAAAAACGATGTTATTAAAAGCGGGACGATGTAGCTTATGTTATTGAACTGGACTGAGTAATAATCCATAATCGCTCAGTCTACAGTTTCATGTTTCTTTACTTAGGGGGTTTAACAACATGTTATTCAAAAAGAAAGTTCTTTCTAGCAGCATAGCACTGGCCTTGGTGGGCTCAGCGATGCCTGCATTGGCGCAAGACGATGGCCTTGAAATCGAAGAGGTAATTGTTGAAGGTGGTATCCGCGCAAGTTTGAAAAAGTCGATGGATATTAAACGTGATTCGGCCGGTGTTGCCGACGCTATTTCTGCAGAGGATATGGGTAAGTTTCCAGATACTAACCTTGCAGAAGCACTTCAGCGAGTGACTGGCGTGTCGATTGATCGCCAGCGCGGTGAGGGTAGCAAGGTCACTGTTCGTGGCTTTGGTCCAGACTATAATATGGTAACCCTTAACGGTCGCCAAATGCCGACCCACAGTGGTATTAGCCGGTCGTTTGATTTTGCCGATTTAGCGTCAGAGGGAATTTCAGCTGTAGTAGTTCACAAAACTGGTGACGCATCTGCGCCGTCTGGTGGTGTGGGCTCACTAATTAATATTATGACCACTAAGCCCCTTGAAGCTGGTTTCATTGCTAGCTTTGGCGTTAAAGCTGGAATAGATACTTCTACGGAAACTGGCGACACAGCGACTCCAGAAGTTTCAGGTTTGTTTTCTCAAACCTTTGCTGACGATACCATCGGTGTAGCGCTGAGCTTCTCTTCTCAAGAACGCAACAATGCTGTGCACTTTGCCAATGTCGGTGGCTGGCACACCAGCCCCGGTGATACCGATGGCGGTTGGACTGCAGTGCCAATAAATGCGGAACAGGTTAACCGTCCAACGAGTACCGATGAGAATATTTCGATTCCTCAGAGTATGGCCTTTAATATCTCTGAGTATGTATCGGAGAGGGTTAATGGACAGCTTACATTGCAATGGCGTCCAATGGACTCGCTGACAGCTACTGTTGATTACACCTACTCGGAACTTGATGTAGAGCGTGCATACACCGATTTAGCATCTTGGTTTAATCTGGGTAACAATGTTCAGACCTCCACATGGGATGAAGGTCCTATCGGCACACCATTGACTTACAGTGAAGTCAGTGCCAACTCTGATTACACCATGGGTATAGGTCGTGATGGTTCTATTAATAACAATGATTCTGTAGGTCTAAATCTAGAGTGGAATGTTTCAGATAGCTTGCAGTTGACTTTGGATCACCACAGTTCATCTGCAGCATCAAAGGCCAATACTCCCTATGGAACCAGTTCACTGATAACCATAGCTAGCTTTAACCGAACTGTTACCACCGGTCACTTTGATCAGGATCTACCCATCTTGGAGTTGGGCTTGAACCCAGCTAATGATGGTACTGCACGCCCGCTCTACAAAGACGATATGATCGTTACTGGTAGTGTGATTATCAATGCCATTTCGAATATGGATATTGAGCAAACTAAACTGGGCGGCACCTATGATCTATCTGATGTAACCAGTGTTGACTTTGGTGTTGAGTTAACAGAGGTTAGCAACCGCACTACCAGTAAGGCGACTGAACGTGGCACCTGGGGTGGTATTTCAGAGCCGGGCGATCTTAGTGATATTTTGGTAAGAGCTTCGATGGCTGACTCCTTCGACCAGATTTCTGGTGGTGATGATCCACGTCGTCAATCTGAGTACTTCACAACTAGCTACGAACAGCTGGCGGCAGTTGCGGCGGCGCTTCCTCGCGCTGATCTCCCAGCTTTGGGTGACTGTGGTACTCCTTATTGTGCCTCTACCGATTGGGATACTGATAAGCGAACCACTGAGGAAACAGTTGCCGCTTATGCTCAGCTAACCCATGACGCTGAGCTCAATGGTATGCCTTTGAATCTTAGAGCTGGTTTGCGTTATGAGCAAACTGATGTGCTTTCTGCTGCAAATGCTCCTACCTACAGCAATGTGTATTGGGAAGGTGGCAATGAGTTCTATCTGGTGAAGGCTACTGATGCAGAAGGCAATGTAATATCAGCCTTTGATGATTACACAGGAGATTACAACCTATTCCTGCCAAACCTTGATCTCAATCTGGAAGTCACAGATGAATTGGTAGCTAGAGCTTCTGTCAGTAAGACAGTAACTAGAGCCAACTACAATGATATTAAAGGTGGTGTTACAGTCGATGGTCAGACCTTTAAGTTTAAGAGTGCCGCCGCCAGTGGTGGTAACCCAGGGTTGTTGCCTATTGAGTCTACAAACTTTGATCTCTCTGTAGAATGGTACTATGGCGATACCGACTATCTATCGGTTGGTTACTATCAAAAGACCGTTGATAACTTTATCGGCAATGGTTTCCGTCAGGAGGCGTTGTTTGGACTGAAAGATCCAGCCTCTGGTGGTCTATTTTACGATACTGCTATAGCCAATAGTTTAGATCCTAATCAGGGTTATATCGCTGTAGCCGATATCCTGAAGGCTGCGACGCCAAGCCCATTTGTGGATGGCAAATTGTATGGCGATGCCGGCAATGATGAAGTGGTATTTACCATTGCAGCGCCAGTCAATGAGAAAACCGCTAAGGTAGATGGTCTTGAAGTTAACTGGCAGCATAACTTTGGCGAAACTGGTTTCGGCTTTATTGCCAATGCCACTATTGCCAATGCAGATGTAGCCTACGACCCAATGAAGTTAGAGGGTCAGTTTGCACTGGGCGGTCTTAGCGACTCGGCCAACTTAATCGGTTACTACGATAAAGATGGTATCAATATGCGGGTAGCCTACAACTGGCGCGATGACTTCTTCGTTGGCATAGGTCAGTCTCAGGGTTCGAATACAATCAACCCAACGCAAACCGAGGCCTTTGGTCAGGTGGATATCAGTGCTAGTTATGAGATTAGTGATAATCTAACCATCTTTATGGATGGCATTAACATCACTGAAACGCCTTACAGAAACTACGGTCGAGAGAAGGCTCAAGTACTTCAATCTGGTCAGACCGGAGCGCGTTATAACCTAGGGGCTCGCTACACTTTCTAAGGTACAGACTGTGTAATTAAAACTTAGGTGAAAGTTAAAGAAGCCGCTTAAATTTTTAAGCGGCTTCTTTATTTTCAGCCTTTAAAAAGTAGTTTATTAATCTTCTAATTACCGCTCTATAAGTCGAAGTCTGTATACTAGAAGTTGGGCTCAAACGTAGCTCCTGTTGTAACCAGATAATAAATTTTTACTATGAATAACGGCGTAAATCGCATTGTAATTGTTGGGGGCGGCACCGCTGGTTGGCTGTCTGCTGGCATTATTGCTGCGGAACATTATAGTGCTGAGAACTCAGAATCTGGCAGCCAAGGCTTTCAGCTCTGTCTGGTAGAGTCTCCAGATGTGCCCACCGTTGGCGTAGGTGAGGGCACCTGGCCCTCTATGCGTACCACATTGCGAAAAATGGGCATCTCCGAGACTGAGTTTTTCCGCGAGTGCAGCGTCAGTTTTAAACAGGGCACCCAGTTTCATGGTTGGATCACAGGTGGGGAGGATTCCTATGCCCATCCGTTTACACTTCCCCATAAATACAATGAGCATAACTTGGCAACGCACTGGCAGTCGGTGCGCGATCAGGTAAAATTTGCCGATGCGGTATGTCCACAAAACCAGCTTTTTAATGGCAAGCTGGCACCCAAAAATATTGCCACACCAGAGTATGCCTGTAACGTTAATTACGGCTACCATCTAGATGCGGGGAAATTTGCGGACTTTCTGCGTAAACACTGTGTGGAAAAGTTAGGCGTAG
>Ga0207964_1000441_pt1 | contig 11140 bp, 8 predicted proteins | sample Knorr_S23_td_250_FD_185608 | JGI IMG/M metagenome (GOLD analysis project Ga0207964, IMG submission 185608) | Marine microbial communities from Southern Atlantic Ocean transect - Knorr_S23_td_250_ad_251m_LV_A (SPAdes) (version 2) | ecosystem: Environmental > Aquatic > Marine > Oceanic | place...
TTGCGCGATATATCCAACATAGCGCTTGGTTTATCTGCTAAAAAGACTTCCCTTAGGTCAACCGTTATACTGGCATAGGCAAGAGTCATTCTCGCCCTAATTGCATAGGGGCAGCGCCGGAATGAGTAAAGAATCGGCAACATAAAATTAAAACTCGCTTTGAACGCTCGATCAACAATTTGGAAATATAAATCACCATCAGGGAAAAGGATACTACCAATGGACACAAAAACTTTTGATATCCTATTATTCGGGGCCACCAGCTTTGTAGGGCAAATTGTGACCAAGTGCCTTTTTGATGAAATTGGTCTATCTCAAGATATTAAATGGGCTATCGCGGGCCGATCTGAGACCAAGTTAAGGGCGCTAAAAGCAACTTTGGGTGATGCTGCCAAAGACTTGCCTGTGATTGTTGCCGACTCCTCTGACAGCGATAGTCTCAATGCTATGTGTAGGCAATCTCGGGTGATTCTCTCCACTATCGGACCCTATGCGCTGTATGGCGAGCCATTGATCAAAGCCTGCGTTGAAAACGGTAACGATTACTGCGACCTCACTGGGGAAGCCTATTGGATCAAACGCATGATGGATAGGTACGAGAGCGCGGCCAAGGCGTCTGGCGCCAGAATTGTCAACTGTTGCGGGTTTGACTCAATTCCCTCAGATCTAGGCGTGCATTTTCTACAGCAAGTAGGTGCTAAGAAATTCGGCCAGTTTTTCGATCGGGTCAGCCTGAGAGTAAAGGCCATGAAAGGTGGTGCCTCTGGCGGCACTATTGCCAGTGTAATTGAGATGTTTATTGCCGCAAAAGCAGATCCAGAACTGCGTCGAGCTATGGGAAATCCCTATATGCTGTGCCCGGAAGACCACAGTTATAAAAATAAGCAAACGCGTATCAAAGGACCAATTTATGACAAGGATTTTCACTGTTGGTCAGCACCATTTATTATGGAAGCTATCAACGCGCGAGTGGTTCTGCGTTCCAATGCGCTACTCAAAATGGCCTATGGTGATAATTTTTCTTATGGCGAGGGGATGCTCACTGGAAAAGGTAAAAAGGGCTATCTGCGAGCATTTGGCTTGTCATTGGGTCTGGCATCCTTTGCTTTGGGAATTATGCTTAAACCAGTGCGCAAACTCATGCAAAGGTTTTTGCTACCCAAACCGGGGGAAGGGCCGAGCCAGCAACAGCAGGCAGATGGATACTTCGATATTCGCATCCTGGGTAAAAATAATCGACATCAAGCCCGCATTAAAGTGTCGGGGGACCGCGACCCCGGTTACGGCTGCACCGCTAAAATGCTTACTCAGGCTGGTCTATGTATGGCATTCGACATAGCCAAATCCGATCTATCTGGGGGGTTTTGGACACCGGCAACTGCTATGGGTGATGCGCTGATAGAGCGTCTGAGCAACTCTGCGGGTATGTCGTTTGAATTGGAGGATTGACTTAAATATCTGGATATTCAAAAAACCAAAAAAAACCCGCGCTAACAGCGCGGGTTTTTTTTGCAACGATTGATCTGCTAATTATTCAGTAGCCTGATCTTTGATCGCGTTGATGATAACAGCAAGAGCTGCCGCACTAACTATAGTACTCATATTAGCCATGATATCGCTGATATACCCACCGATCGCCGGTAGATCTCCAGCTGCTCCTGATACCACTCCCAACGCTACAGCATATACAAGGAAATTAGTTCTATTGCCTTTATTGGCCTCATCAGCCATATAGCCGCTAACTAAACCCAAAACCACCATAACCAGCGCCGCCTCAGGAATAGCCACAAAAGCTCCAACTACTGCTACCGCAATTGATAATAATTGTACAATTTTTAATGCACCCATGTTGTTACCCCATATGTTTTTATTAAAAAATTGTTAGTACTGGACTAGTACTAATTTGTATGCTTTTTAGCATCCGCTAACCCTAGCATGTTACAAAAGGAAAAAAAACCTTTATCAACACAACCAATATGGGTCGTTTTATTATAAAATCCCCCCTCAAGGAGAGGCTTAAGACCCCCGCATAATTTCAGTGGGGCGCGCAAATTACCTCTCTAAATGCCCAACCCTTAACTAAATCGATAATTAATTCCATGGCTCAATACGTCTACACAATGAATCAGGTGAGCAAGATCGTGCCACCCAAACGAGAAATCCTTAAAGATGTCTCTCTCTCTTTCTTTCCGGGCGCAAAAATTGGCGTTCTGGGTCTAAATGGTTCGGGCAAATCCACACTACTTAAAATTATGGCGGGCATCGACCATGATATTCAGGGTGAAGCTCGCCCGATGCCGGGAATTAACGTCGGCTATTTACCTCAAGAACCTCAGCTCGATCCCTCTAAAGATGTTCGAGGCAATGTCGAGGATGGGGTGCGCGAAGCAGTCGATGCACTCAAAGGCTTAGAGCAGGTCTATTTAGACTATGCGGATCCACAGGCAGATTTTGACGTACTGGCAAAAAAACAGGCTGAGTTAGAGGCGGTTATTGATGCTTGGGATGCACATAATTTAGAGCATTCATTGGATATTGCGGCCGATGCCTTACGGCTACCCCCTTGGGATGCCAGTATTGCCTCTCTGTCCGGGGGAGAAAAACGCCGAGTGGCGCTGTGCCGCCTTTTGCTATCGCGTCCCGACATGCTGTTGCTCGACGAACCCACCAACCATTTGGATGCCGAATCTGTGTACTGGCTGGAAAAATTCCTCGAAGGATTTTCCGGAACTGTGGTTGCAGTTACTCACGATAGATATTTTCTCGATAACGTAGCTGGCTGGATACTAGAACTGGATCGCGGCCATGGTATTCCCTATGAAGGCAACTACTCCACCTGGCTGGAAGCCAAGGGAAACCGCCTGCAAACTGAAGCCAAGCAAGAAGTTTCCAGACAGCGTGCAATCAAACAGGAATTAGAATGGGTACGTCAAAACCCCAAAGGTCGTCAGGCAAAAAATAAGGCGCGTCTGGCGCGGTTTGAAGAATTAAATTCTCAGGATTATCAAACTCGCAATGAAACCAATGAAATCTATATAGCGCCGGGCGCGCGATTGGGCGATAAAGTAATCCAAATGGAGAACCTGTGCAAAGGTTACGACGACAAACTGCTAATTGACAACCTCTCACTATCCATTCCAAAGGGATCGATCGTAGGTATTATCGGAGGCAATGGCGCCGGTAAATCAACATTATTCAGAATGATAGCAGGCACTGAGCATCCAGATAGCGGCTCAATCAGCTTGGGAGAAACTGTCAAAGTTGCTTATGTGGAGCAGAGTCGCGATGCATTGAATGATAGCCACAGCGTATGGGAAGCCATTTCAGGTGGACAGGATACCCTTAAAATAGGCGCCAATTATGAGGTGTCATCCCGCGCCTATGTGGGACGATTTAACTTTAGGGGCACTGATCAACAGAAGCTTGTCGGCGAGCTATCCGGTGGTGAGCGCGGCCGTTTACATCTGGCAAATACCTTAAAGCAAGGCGCTAATGTACTACTCTTGGATGAGCCCTCTAACGATTTGGATATCGAAACTCTGCGCGCACTTGAGGAAGCGATTCTTTCTTTTCCCGGCTCTGTACTGGTTATTTCCCATGATCGATGGTTTCTCGATCGGGTTTCAACCCATACCCTCGCCTACGAAGATAATGGCGACATCGTCTTTTTTGAAGGCACTTACAGCGAATATCATAAAGACTTTGTCAAACGGCAGGGCTCCGACGCTCAACCCAAGAGAATGCGGCATAAACGCCTTAAAGAGTAGATGCGACAGGGATCGCAATAACCCATCGGGGCATAAATACGCCGCCGCGGCCGGTTTATTTTGCACTGAGAAATAAGGCTACATTTGTCTACACAGCTCTGGCAACCTATTTACTGAGACCTTTGCACAGATCTAGCGCGATCTAGATAATCACAAACCAGCTGAGCTCCATCGAGAATACGGTTGGAGTGCCGCTGCATTAAATCTGCCGGTATTGCGTAAATATGCTGATTTTTTACCGCTGACAAACTGTCCCATTTTTGCCAATTCTTTGATTGTATCAACTGCTGTTCTTGGCTAGCACCGGCAATAATAACCTGCGGATCAGCCACCAATATGGATTCAATATTAACGTAGGGCACCAGCGGGATTGCATCGGCGAATATATTAATACCGCCACAGAGCTCAATAACATTGCTCACTATATGTTGGCCATTAAGAGTTATCAGCGGATCGGACCATATTTGATAGAAAGTTCTTACAGGTGCCTTGGCTCGGTTCGACTCGCGCAGCCTCTCTAAACCTCGAGTAAATTCAGTGGCTTGCTGTTGAGCCTGTGCCAGTTGGCCGGATAGCTGCCCCAAGCGCTTAAACAGCGAGGAAATATCATCCAGCTGGCGGGTCTCCACCACAAATACCGGAATGCCTAACTCTCTAATTCGGCTGATTATTTTTTCTCCATTACCCGACTGCCAAGCAATCACCAGATCCGCTTTTAGCGATAGAATTAACTCATAATTTGCCGCTGTATAATTATTAACTCTGGGGATTTCCAAAGCCTGTGGCGGATAGTTGCTGTACTCGTCAGCCCCGACAATCCGACTGCCAGCGCCTATATGGAAAAGCACTTCGGTAATATTGGGAGATAAACTGATAATACGACTTGCCGGCTGTTGCAGCCTAAGCAGATCGCCATTGTCGTCGATTACCTCAATGGCGGCGTAACTCTGTACCGCTATTACCCACAGCAAACAGGCTAACAATCGGCTTAACATCAGGTAATTACCAGCGGTGTATCAGTCACCGGATGCCGCGCAATCACCGCCTGCACATCAAATACTTCATTAATTAATTGCTCCGATAGCACCTTATCAGGGCTGCCATGGGCTGCAATAACACCATTGTTAACAACCACCAGATTATCCGCGCACTTTGCCGCCAAATTGAGATCGTGCAACACCATCAGCACGCCAACGCCCCTAGAGGCAAACTGCCTAACTATATCCAAGATCATCTGCTGATGGGAGAGGTCAAAGGCAGAGGTTGGCTCATCGAGCACCAAAAACTGCTGGCCCAAATCACTGGGACTCCAAATCTGCGCCAACACCCGAGCCAATTGCACGCGCTGTCTCTCACCGCCGGACATCTGAGTGTACAAGCGTCTCTGTAGGTAACTGGCATCGACTAGCTGTAACGCATTTATAGTGATTTCTTGGTCTTTCCCATAGCCGGTAAGATGGGGAATACGCCCCAACCCAACCACCTCGCTGGCGGTAAATGGAAAGTTTAGTTCACTGTGCTGAGGCAAAATCGCCAAAAGATTGGCTTTTTCTCGCATTTCCCATTGGGATATATTGCGACCGTTGAGCAGAACCCTGCCATCTGTTGGCTTTATATCTCCAGTCAAAACTTTCAGTAAACTAGATTTTCCCGCGCCATTGGGTCCGACCACCGCAGTTACCTGACCGGACTCAATGGTTAAATTGATATTTCGCAGCAAATCAAAACCGGCTAGATGCAGGGATATATTCTCAGCGATCATGGCCATGGATTAGATTTCCCTGCGCTGGTGCATTAGCAATACCACAAAGAATGGCGCACCTATCAGCGCCGTCAATATGCCGGTGGGCAACTCCGCCGGAAGTACAACAACACGCGCGATGCTATCTGCAACTATTAGCAGACTGGCACCAGCTAAGGCTGATGCCGGCAGCAACCAGCGGTGATCCGGGCCTATTATCAACCTGACAATATGCGGTATCACCAAGCCCACAAACCCCACAAGCCCTGCCACAGCTACACTGACACCCACACCCAGTGCCGTTAACAGGATCAGTCTGCGTTTAACCGACTGCACATCAATGCCCAGATGGCGGGCTTCAGATTCACCCAATAAAAGCGCATTAAGCGCCTTAGCCTGGGCGGGTAACCGCATTAAAAGCCAGATGGAAACCGCACCCATAACAGCCACTTTTAACCAGTTGGCGCCACTTAAATTGCCCATCTGCCAGACACTAATCTGTCGCAACATCTCATTATCGGAAAAATAGCTCAATAGACTATTCAGCGCACCCGCCAATGCTCCCATGGCAATGCCAGCCAATAACATAGTGGTTACTGAGGTGCCCAAATTCGAGGTAGCCACCCGATAAACTACAATAGTGGCGATAAAACCACCTGCAAAAGCGCCTATTGCAACCAGCGATAAACCCGTGAGCGCACCGGCTTGAATAAAGCCGCCTGCACTAACGATCATCAGGCTGGCCCCAACCGAAGCTCCACCGGATACACCAATTAGCGATGGATCTGCCAGTGGATTTCGAAACAACCCCTGCATCACTGCGCCAGTGCTGGCCAGCACTGCGCCCACCAAGAGGGCGAGAAGAATGCGCGGCAGGCGAATATCAAATAGGATACTGTTAGTTTGAGCGTCGCCGGAACTTCCAATAACAGCACTAGAAAAGCTATGTAAAATCTCCGCGCTGGAAATAGCAATAGTCCCCACCCCCAGTGAGGTAACCGCGACTACTGGCAACAGCAGAGCCAGAATCCAAACTAAAACAGGCGCAGAGAAATATCGCAATTAACTTAGAAACCTCAGTTAAACACAGGATTTGCGCTGAGAAATAAGGCCGCAAGGCAAGGCGCCGCTCGCAGGCAATGGCCGTAGCCCTTGGCAAGAGAGGCAACAATGGTTTGCGGCTTTAGAGCCAGCGCAAAACGGTGTAGCGCTTTTGAATTCACCTGTAGGGTGAACAGAATAACTTGGAATTTTAATAGCATTTCAATATCTCACGCAAAATATCAGCGATTAACTTGGGTTTTTAGGTTCAATAGTCCACGCCCTTGCGGGCCATAATGCCAGCATTGTAGGCATGCTTAATGTCTTTAACCTCAGATACGGTATCCGCCAGCGCTATCAATTCCGAACCTCCACCGCGACCAGTGACCACCAATGATTGATTTTCCGGCCTATTTTCTAGAACGTCTAAAACTGTAGCCCTATCCAGATATTTAAAACTGAGCATATAGGTTAACTCATCCAACACCACCAGATGATAGCGCTTATCCCGCAACATTTTTTCGGCAATCGCCCAGCTTTTCTGTGCCGCGGCAATATCGATAGAACGGTCTTGAGTATCCCAAGTAAAACCAGTGCCCATCTGATGGAAATCAACCTGAGGACAGTGATCGCGCAAATACAACTCTTCGCCAGAAAGTTGTTCGCCTTTGATAAACTGCACCAAGCCCACCTTATAGCCGTAACCTATGGCGCGCATTATCATACCGAAGGCGGAACTGGACTTTCCCTTGCCGTTGCCGGTCAGCAGAATAAATACCCCGCGCTGTATATCGGCAGCCTCAGTAGAAGCGTCAATATTTTCTTTAAGCTTCTGCATCTTTTTCTGATGAGACTTCTGCTGCTGTGATGGTAAATCTGTCATAGAGTTAACCTTTGTTTACTGGAACTGGTATCGCAGCCCAAGATTAGCACCAAAACCTAAGGTTTGATAACCGGCAACCTCTTGGTACTGCTTATCGAAAAGGTTACTTAAACTCAAATAGACATCTAACTGATCGCTAGCCTCATAGTTCGCATTTAAGTTGACTAGGGTATAGGCGTCCAAAGTCTTATTGCCAACATCAGATTGCGAACCATTATGTTGGATATTTAAATTAAGCTTAGTATTCGCTTGCACCTGCCAAGCAGCATTTATGCTACCTATATGTCTCGCACGGCGCACCTCATCAACATCGGCCTGCGTGGAATCAGTGTAAGTATAGGCAGCGGTGAATAACAGGCTTTCATCAACAGACAAGGATGATGTAAGCTCAACGCCCTCTCTGTTGCTCAAGCCTTCTATATTTACCGGTGTGCAAATCCAATTTGCATCACAATCACTACCTATTTCGTCCTCGAGCTCGGCATTAAAGAAGGTTGCCCCCATTTGCAGGCGATCGCTCAACAAACTGGCGTCGAAACCCAGCTCCCAACTCTGTGACTGCTCAGGACTCAGATTTGGATTATTTTGAAATCCGCTGTAAATGCCATATAGCTCAGTAAAGGTTGGATTTTTTACCGCCGTGCCCCAAGCTCCACGCCATCGGACGCTGTCACTGTATTGGTAGATGGCTTCAAATCTATGGGTATCTGCAGAGTCGAAATAATCATTGCTATCGTGGCGAGCGCTCACCGCTAAAGTAACAGAATCCATTGGATCAAGACGGTATTCAAGGGCAACACTATGGGTATTGCGATCAACCAATTTGTTTGCATCATTACCAGAGGCCCAGCCACCAAACTGCTTGTACTCTTCACTCTCACGCTCCAATGCCAATGAGATGCGCTGCTCAGCAACCTCCCAAAAACTTGAACCTATATATTGATAATTACGCTTTTTAGATTCGGTACTGCCATCGGATGCACCATGGTAAAAATTATCATTCTCAAAATCCGATTCCGCCACAGAGATTTTATGGCTCCAAGACCCATCTGGCGACTTGTAATCCGCCTGAAACCGCGAAGAACTACTGTTAAATAAACTGTACAGATCATCGTACTCTTTGAAACTGTCATCAAACTCTGTCATACCATCCGTATGGCGAGTTGAAAAAGACAATGACCATTGCTCGCTAATCTTGAAACCACCCTTAAGATTAATCCCAGTATTTCGATAGCCATCTCGGTCATTTCCAGAGCCAACCTTATCCGCAACAATTCCGGTACCCAAAATAATATTAGCGCCCTCAGATTCAAGATGAGAAGCACCTAATCTAATATTAAATTTTTCCGATTTATGACCAACACTAAATCCATTTTTTGTTGTGGACCAGCTACCAGCTTCAGAATAAAGATTGGCAGTAAAAGGTTGGCTTGCGCTAGTGGTAACAATATTCACCACACCAGCTATGGCATCACTGCCGCGCATAGAACTCTGGGGACCGCGAATAACCTCAATGCGTTCAATCTCATCTGTAGCCAAAGTATCCCAATTGAGTTGATCGCCCTGAGATGGATCATTAGCCTCAACCCCATCGATCAAAACCAACAGATGATTGGCCTCTGCTCCTCTTGCGCGTATCTCAGTAAGCGACCCCAACACACCACTGCGGCTAACCGCCAACCCCGGCACATCACGCAATAAATCGCTAACACTGAGGGCCGCACGATTTTTTATCTGCTCAGCATCAATCACCGTAATAGCATTAGCAGACCGACTAGCGGCAATTGGAATAAGAGAGGCGCTGACCAGAATTTCTTGTATTTCTGGGTTATCTCCAGTAGCTGCCTGTGAAGTGGAAATTAAAGAAAGAAGCCATAGCCCTAAAGCTACACTTGGAAATTGTTTCATTGTTAAGACCTTATGCTCACACCCGAGCGAATTTTTACCGTTAGTAATGCGGGGTGAAACACAGGCACGGAGACAGAAACTGTCGACCAGCACAACACCGCACCCCGCGGTTTGTCTGCGTAGCGACAGGCCGGTCTCCGGACTTATAAGTGAGTGTTTACTCTGCTTGATTACCTTCCCATGCCTGACTTATAGCACAGTGGTTATACAACCAAACATTCTTATTTACCGTTGCGGGGGCAGTATCGGAATTACTTTTTGTCTAGATTAAAGAGACCAAGCGCACCGATTTCCCATTTCACTCTTTGGTTACAATGTATTTAACCAATAGGAGAGCACTGCATTAGAGGTAAGACGATAGTCAGAGTAGGCAAAAATAGGCGAAATACCGGAGTTTATATGTAATAAATGAGGATTTTGAGCCTATTTTTAACGACCTATGAGTGAGTATCACCCTAATGCATTGGTCTCAATAGAGAACCTGTTGCCGAAGCAAGGGGTAAATCTAACCGCGCACCGTTAAGAAGTCAATCACCAATAAGACCATTAGCCCTAGGATAAAGCATCTAAAGCCTCAGTCACTGTACGCACTGGCATCACTGTCATACCTTGAATAGGCTGTCTTGGCGCATTACTGGCCGGCACAATAGCGCGCTTAAAACCGTGTTTAGCGGCCTCGCGCAGACGTTCCTGACCATTGGCTACTGGGCGAATTTCGCCGGCCAATCCCACCTCGCCAAACACCACCAAGTTCTCAGGTAAAGGCGCATCGCGAAAACTGGAGATCACCGACAGTATCAGCGCCAGATCAGCACTGGTCTCCAATACCTTAACGCCGCCCACCACATTCACAAAGACATCCTGATCACCCACCATAATGCCGCCATGGCGGTGCAATACCGCCAGCAACATAGATAGACGATTGTGATCCAGACCCACAGTGACGCGGCGCGGATTGCCCAAATGGCTATCATCCACCAGCGCCTGCAACTCGACCAACAAAGGGCGCGTGCCCTCCCAGACCACCATCACCACACTGCCAGAGGATACTTCCTCACCGCGCTGCAAAAAGATTGCAGAGGGGTTTGCCACCTCTTTTAAGCCTTTATCAGTCATAGCAAACACGCCCAGCTCATTAACAGCGCCAAAGCGATTTTTATGGCTGCGCAAGGTGCGGAAGTGGCTATCGCTAGAGCCCTCTAACATCAGCGAACAGTCAATCATATGCTCCAGCACTTTGGGCCCCGCCAAAGTGCCATCTTTGGTGACATGACCCACCACAATAAGCACTGTGCCGGTCTGCTTGGCAAAGCGCACCAACATAGAGGCGCTCTCGCGCACCTGAGATACACTGCCCGGCGCAGAGGTCACCTCCTCCATATGCATTACCTGAATAGAGTCCACCACCAGAATTTTGGGGCGCTTTTGCTGAGCCACGGCGCATACTGTCTCCACTGAGGTCTCGGCCATTATCTGTAACTTTTGCGCCGGCAAATCCAAACGGCGCGCGCGCATAGCCACCTGCTGTGGCGACTCCTCTCCGGTCACATAGAGCGCCGATTGAGTTTCCGCCAAATTACACAACATCTGCAACAGCAGGGTACTTTTACCGGCACCGGGTTCACCCCCGACTAGGATCGCCGAACCGGGCACCAAGCCTCCGCCCAAGACCAGATCCAACTCCCCCACGCCTGTGCCTATACGGGGAATTTCCTCCAGTGCAATCTCGGACAGGGTTTTAATCTCGCCATCCACAGCGCCGGCAAAACCACCGCGCAACACCTTTCCCGAGCGCGAAGC
>Ga0207964_1000443_pt1 | contig 11074 bp, 7 predicted proteins | sample Knorr_S23_td_250_FD_185608 | JGI IMG/M metagenome (GOLD analysis project Ga0207964, IMG submission 185608) | Marine microbial communities from Southern Atlantic Ocean transect - Knorr_S23_td_250_ad_251m_LV_A (SPAdes) (version 2) | ecosystem: Environmental > Aquatic > Marine > Oceanic | place...
GGGCCCGGGGGATCCACTGCGTTTTATTATCAGTGATAATGAAGAGCGCGAAGCGGAACGGGTGGTCAATGAAATTATTGATATGCGCCTTAAACGGCGCTGCCTATACAGTGACTTTGCTATTCTGTATCGCGGCAACTATCAGTCGAAACTACTGGAACTTAAGCTACAGACACAAAATATTCCCTACGATATCACGGGTGGGCAATCCTTCTATGCGAAGACCGAAATTAAGGATGTAATGGCCTATCTGCGCCTAGTTATTAACCCAGATGACGATAATGCGCTATTGCGAATTATTAATACGCCGCGCCGCCAAATAGGGCCGACCACCCTTGAGCGATTGGGCGAATACGCTAATAGGCGACAGGTATCGCTGTTGGCGGCTATAGATGAAGTGGGCTTAAGTGCCACCGTGCCCAGTGCCAATCTGCAACGCCTACAGCGCTTTAAGCACTGGCTAGAGTCCGTGCAACGCAATATCTATGGTGATCAGCCTATAGCTGCCCTGCGTGAGATGCTGGAGGATGTAGACTATCAAGACTGGTTGCGCCAAAACGCTAGCAATGATGCAGCTGCCAATAAGCGCTGGGAAAATATTAATCTATTAATAAGCCAAATTGACTATGCGCTGAAAGATAGCGACAGCGATTCTGTGACTGCTGATAAAAACCCGATTGAAGCGGCTATCGCCAAGATAATACTTCGAGATATCTTGGATCGCGAGCAGGAAGAATCCGCCGCTGATAAGGTGCAGATGCTTACTCTACATGCCGCCAAGGGATTGGAGTTTCTGCATGTGTTTATGATTGGTATGGAAGAGGAGCTATTGCCCCACCGCAATAGTATAGAGGGCGATCAAATCGAGGAGGAACGGCGGCTTGCCTATGTGGGAATCACTAGAGCGCAACGCACGCTGACTATGACCAGCGCCGCGCAGAGAACCCAATTTGGTGAGTGCTCCGCCACTGCGCCCAGTCGCTTTATCGATGAATTGCCGCAGGACGATCTAATTAGAATGGGCGGCAATACTGAGGTCAGTGCGGAACAGAATCAAGCTAAGGGGGAAGAGTCGCTGGAGGCCCTTAAATCTCTATTTGCTTAAATACAATACTCAACATCATCTATACTCAATCCTACATTGGATCAACCTAATTTAGGAGACGCCTCCGTTTAATTATCTGCTGCATTTTATTTTTGTATAGTTAGACTGGGGCCATGTAAGGTCATCCGCGTAAAGCTTTATCCGTTCAGTAGGGAATATTGTCTATTAACAGGGAATATAATGATGAAGATACTGGCTCTAGCCTCAGTGCTACTTATGCTCACCGCCTGCGGTGGTTCCAATATATCTAACAACAATAGATTTAAAAACAATCCAACCCCCCAACCCACTGCGTGGGTGGCTGGCCAGTACGACCCTTCGAGAAACTTTGCCAATCGCTGTGCTGCGCCGCGTTCAAATAGCAGCTATCAAGATCTTGCTGGCACAGTGACCGATGAAAATTATTGGATTCGCTCTTGGAGCCATGAGACCTACCTCTGGTATAGCGAACTGCCCGATATAAACCCCGCCAGCACAGCTAGTGCAATCGACTACTTTGAACAGCTAAAAACTAGCGCCACCACCGGCTCTGGCAAGCCCAAGGATCGCTTTCACTACACCTGGAATACCGAGCAGTATAAGCAGTTATCTGAATCCGGTATTTCAGTTGGCTATGGGTTTACTATCTCATTGGTGCCGAGTTCTCCACCGAGAAAAGCGCTTATCGTTTTTACTGAACCCAATAGCCCGGCAACGACCCATAATATCAGTCGTGGCGCTGAGATTATCAATATCGATGGTGTGAGTGTTAGCTATGGAGATGCGGACGCTCTTAATGCAGGCCTATTCCCCTCAACCACTGGCGAATCCCATAGCTTTGTTATTAGAGACCTGAATGCCAGTTCCAACCGCACAGTGACTTTGCAAAGTGCTGAAATAACTGAAGTACCGGTTTATAAAAACCAAGTTATCAGCCAAGGAAATAAAAAGATTGGCTATCTGGTACTCAATACATTTGGCGTTGCCACAGCAGAACAACAGTTAATTGATGCGACCAATAACCTGAAAAGCCAAAATATTAATGAATTGGTCTTGGACCTTCGTTATAACGGCGGCGGCTATCTTATTATCTCGGCTGAATTGGGAACAATGATTGCAGGTGATAGCGCAGCGGGCAAGGTCTATGGAGAAGTAATACATAACGATAAGCGCAGCATGGAAAATATATCCTATCCCTTTCCGTCCACGGCCTATGGTTTATCAGCCACTGCAGGCACGGCACTGCCCAAGTTGGGGCTAGCGCGGGTCTATATTCTTGCTAGAGACGATACCGCCTCGGCCAGCGAATATCTAATCAATGCTCTGCGCGGTATTGATGTAGAGGTTATTTTGATCGGAGAGACCACCCACGGCAAACCCTATGGTTTTGTACCTCGGGATAACTGCGGCACCACCTATTTTACCATCCAGTTTAAAGGCGCTAATGCCAAGGGCTTTGGCGACTATGCGGATGGATTTATTCCCGCGGCTACCGATAATGGCACAGATCAGGTGCGCGGCTGTCAGGTTGCCGACGATCTCAGCAAGGCTCTAGGCAACGAAAGTGAAAATATACTGGCTACCGCCCTATACCATATTCAACACGGCAGCTGCCCAGCGGGCACCACGGCCTCAGCCAATAAACCAGCTCATCCATTATCGGCAATGCGCGGAACAGTCATAAGACCTTATCCAATTGGGCTGATACTGCCATGAGGCGCCCTGCTCTTGTCCTAGCGTTGATAGCAGTGCTGGCTGGCTGCCAATCGCAGGCGCAACAGCCGCCGGCACTAGCACTGCTAACCGAGCAGAGTCAGGCCAACTTGGAGCAAATTAGACTGGTTATCGAGGAGGCATTGGGGACGCAGAATATGCGCCTGAGTCAATCGCTGTTTAAGGAAACCAGCCTATTAATTATTGAGAGGCAAGCGCTCAGATCCATCGCCAATCCCCCGCTGTTCTCGGAAACTGAGTTTCCCAATCATTTTATGCTTCTGAAAAGTTCCCAAGGCTGCCTGATCGAACATAGACAGAGCCAGAGACAATGGGTTCTAGAGAATATTGATTGCATCCTAACCAGCGGCGAGGACTAGTGCCGACAGCAACAGATAGGCTGAATCTATTTGAAAAAGTTAAAGGCCGTTGTCGACCCGATTGCGGAGGTCTTTACCGGGCTTAAAATAGGGCACATATTTGCCGCTCAAGGTCACCGCATCGCCGGTTTTTGGATTGCGACCAATACGAGGCGCTCGGTAATGCAGTGAGAAACTACCAAAGCCGCGAATCTCTATACGCTGACTATTAATTAGGGCCGATGTCATGCGCTCCAATATCATACGCACCGCCTGTTCAACATCCCGAGGGGGAAGTTGATCTTGGCTTATTGATATTTTTTCTATTAATTCAGACTTGGTCATCAGTTGCGTAATAATCAGTTATCTGGGCAGTTGCAGAGGAAACTTGTGGTTTTCTTTGCAGCGGACACTGATTCTATTAGAGTTCTAGGGTAATACAAGCATTAATTACCCAACCATCAAAATTAAAGTAAAAAAAAGGGTGGCTAAGCCACCCTTTTTTTATAGAAGGATAGTTTTTATTTATCCATCTGAGCCTTGATAAGATCACCGATGGTTGCCGGTGAAGAAGAGTCAACTTCAGATTTTCGATGCGCCTTCACAGCCGCCTTTTCCTCTGAAACATCTTTGGCTTTTACCGATAAGCTAATAGCGCGGTTCTTGCGATCCACATTGACGATCTTCGCTTCAACCTCATCACCTACATTGAGTGCATTGCGAGCATCTTCAACTCGATCAAGAGATAGCTCTGATGCTTTTAGAGTGGCTTCAATTTCATCACCCAGATCAATAACTGCACCTTTTACATCAACTTCTTTAACCGTGCCAGTGACAATTGATCCTTTATCATTTTTAGTCACATAACTGTTAAAAGGATCATCTGAGAGCTGCTTGATACCCAGAGAAATACGCTCTCTCTCCGCATCTATGCTGAGAACCACAGACTCAACTTCTTCGCCCTTCTTGAAGTCGCGAACAGCCTCTTCTCCAGAGTCATTCCAAGATATATCTGAAAGGTGAACCAAGCCATCTATACCGCCCTCTAGACCGATAAAGATACCAAAATCAGTGATTGACTTGATATTTCCTGTCACCTTGTCACCCTTGGCTTTGGTAGATGCAAAATCATCCCAAGGATTGGTGAAGCACTGCTTGATACCCAGAGATATGCGACGCCGCTCTTCATCAATATCGAGAACCATAACGTCAATCTCTTGCCCCAGATCAACAATCTTAGATGGATGAACATTTTTATTGGTCCAATCCATTTCAGAGACGTGAACCAGACCTTCCACACCATCTTCAAGCTCGGCAAAACAACCGTAGTCAGTGAGATTGGTAACCTTGGCTTTAGCGCGAGCCCCCTCTGGGTAGCGACCTTTGATATCGCCCCATGGATCTTCACCCATCTGCTTCATGCCCAGCGATACTCGATTGCGCTCACGATCAAATTTAAGCACCTTAACATCAATCTCATCGCCCACATTAATCATCTCTGACGGATGCTTAATGCGCTTCCAAGACATATCTGTGATATGCAATAGACCATCGATACCACCGAGATCAACAAAGGCTCCATAGTCGGTAAGATTCTTGATAACACCTTTGAGTGAAGCGCCCTCTTCCAGATTGGCCAATAATTCTTCACGCTCTGCTGAGTTGGCACTTTCCATCACTGCCCGGCGACTAACCACTACGTTGTTGCGCTTGGCATCTAATTTTATAACTTTAAATTCTAATTCTATATTCTCGAGATGGGTAATCTCGCGAAGTGGGCGCACATCAACCAGCGATCCTGGTAAGAAGGCACGAAGACCGCGCACATCGACAGTAAATCCGCCTTTTACCTTGCCGCTGATAACACCGGTAACAACTTCATCGGCATTGTGAGCCGCTTCAAGTTCAATCCAGGACTCCGCACGACGGGCTTTCTCTCGGGATAGGCGAGTAGCACCGAAGCCATCTTCAACCGCTTCGAGAGATACTTGTACCTCATCACCGACAGAGACCTCAATCTCACCTTTGTCGTTATAAAATTGCTCAGCTGGAATAACACCTTCAGATTTTAAGCCCGCGTGAACTGTTACCCAGTCTTTATCAATATCGATAATTAGGCCAGTAATAATGGCGCCGGGGTTCATTTCTACAGTTTTAAGACTTTGTTCAAATAATTCTTGGAAATTTTCGCTCATGGATCATTGCCTGAGTATTGACAGAGAACTAGCAGTGGAGTTGCCGAGCTGTTCTCTTTCTTCCGCGTGGCCAGTTTACGCGGGTCAGTTATAAAAAAGCATTCAGCAATTAGTGCTGGCGATTGCTGAAATACCAGTTAGTTAAGACAGTTACATCAAGCCGCGCAGGATCGCAATATTTTGCACCGTATCCACCACTTCATGAACGGAGAGTTCGGAGGTATCTAGCTCAACGGCATCCGCGGCCGCAACCAGCGGTGATGCCTCTCGACTCATGTCTCTTTCATCTCGCGAGCGCACCTGCTCTTCGAGGGCGCGCAGACTAACACTTTCGCCATTTTCTAGCAACTGTTTATGGCGACGTCTAGCGCGCTCTTCAATACTAGCTGTCAGATAAACTTTTAATGGCGCATCCGGAAACACCACCGTCCCCATATCACGACCATCGGCAACCAGTCCAGGTGCCTTTGCAAATCGCCGCTGGCGCAGCAACAGAGCCTCTCTGACCTGAGAGTTTGCAGCTACTTGCGAGGCCAGCGCCGCGGTTTGCTCGGTGCGCAATTCACGAGTCACATCCTCGCCCTCAAGTAACACTCTACTGCCTCCATCGGCCATCGCCTCGAATCTGATATCCATATTTTCAGCAAGTCGGGTAAGATTATGATTACCCCCTGTATCGATCTTATGGCGTACAGCCACTAAGCCCAGCAATCTGTATAGAGCACCGCTATCCAAATAGTGAAACCCTAAATTTTTCGCCAGCATGCTACCAACAGCGCCTTTGCCAGCACCGCTGGGACCATCTATTGCGATTATTTTTACCATTTAAACCTCATTTAAGCAGTCGTGGAAGACTATTGGGCTTCAGCGGCGGCAATTTCTATGCCAATGCCTATCTGCTGTGCCAGTGAAATAAAGTCTGGAAAGGATGTAGCCACATTGTTGGTCTCTTTGACCCTTATTTTTCCGTTGGCGCGAAGTGCCGCAATGGTAAACGCCATAGCAATACGGTGATCGTCATAACTGGCCACTTCGCCACTACCCAATTGACCGCCTTGAATACGAATACCGTCGGCTGTGGCCTGAGCATCGATACCCAAAGTGACCAGCCCATCGGCCATACTCTGGATACGGTCACTCTCTTTGACCCGCAATTCCTCGGCACCGGTGAGCAATGTAGTGCCTTGAGCACAGGCGGCAGCTACAAAAAGCACAGGAAATTCGTCAATGGCCAAGGGCACCTGATCCTCTGGGATTACAATACCTGTGAGCGGCGCATAGCGCACCCTTATATCTGCTACGGGCTCGCCCCCGACCTCAATAGGGTTGGATAGCTCAATATGGGTACCCATCTGTCGCAGGATATTAATTACGCCTATACGCGTGGGATTTACCCCCACATGCCGCAGAGTAATATCTGAACCCGGCACTATGGCAGCGGCAACCATAAAAAATGCCGCAGACGAGATATCTGCCGGAACGTCAATGCGGGTGGCCGTTAAACTGCCGCCACCACTCAGCGAAGCCTTGCTGCCGTCAGAATTAACCTGATAACCAAAGCCTCTAAGCATACGCTCGGTATGATCTCTGGTCGGAGCCGGCTCCACCGTAGAGGTCTCCCCTCTGGCATAGAGACCCGCCAACAGCACACAGGATTTGACCTGTGCGCTGGCCATCGGCATTTGATAGTTTATTGAACTCAGCTTTTGACCTCCTTTTATGCGCAATGGTGGGGTGCCATCAGCATCGGTTTCAATCACTGCACCCATTTTACGCAGTGGAGTAGCAACTCGGTTCATCGGCCTGCCAGTTAATGATGCGTCGCCCCTGAGCTCCACATCAAAAGTCTGCCCCGCCATCAATCCGCTGAGAAGGCGCATGGAGGTGCCTGAATTGCCTAGGTAAAGAGGCTTGTTCGGCGCCTGTAATCCGTGCAGGCCAACCCCGTGAATAACCACGCGGCCTTCATTGGGGCCCTCTATATCCACACCCATATCGCGAAATGCCTGCAGAGTAGCCAAGCTGTCCTCGCCCTCGAGAAACCCTGTTACCTCAGTCATACCCTCAGCCAGTGAGCCAAGCATTATAGAACGGTGTGACATGGATTTATCGCCCGGCACACGTATATCTCCGCAGGCACTGCCGCCGGGAGAAACAATATAGTCAATTACTTTTTCAGTCATAGGGCTGTGTATTCCAGTATCGGAGGTTTTACTTTCAAGTATCTTGCCAAAATGATTTCGCGCATCGCGGGCGCGGGTGAACAGATCCATCAGATATTGTCTGTCGCCACTTTCTATGGCGCAGCGCATGGCTTTAAAATTCTCCATAATCTGATCCATCACCCCGATTATTGAGTCCTTGTTGGCCAGCGCAATATCTCTCCACATCACAGGGTCACTGGCTGCAATGCGGGTAAAATCTCGAAAGCCACCAGCTGCGTAGCGAAAAATATCGGTTTTATCGCTCATTCCCGCGAGGGTGTCGACTAGCGAGTAAGCGAGAAAATGAGGTAAATGGCTAGTCGCGGCCAAAATTTGATCGTGCTCTAGAACACTCATGGTCGACACCAGAGCGCCCGTGGCCTCCCAGAGATCGGTCGCGCGCTTAAGATGCCCGACCGCCGTTGTCTCAACAGGCGTAAGAATCACACGGTGATCCGCAAATAGGTCGCCATTTGCGGCTGTCACACCACTTTTTTCTGAGCCCGCAATAGGATGACCAGGCACTAATTGTGGTGGCATCTCTCCAAATAAGCTCTGTGCAGCCTTAACCACCGAATCCTTAACACTGGCCACATCGGTGATGGTTACATCTGCCGATAGGGTTGCTACACAATCCTCTAACACCGAGGGCACACTGAGTGTCGGCACCGCAATAACCACAATATCACCCTCTCCAAGTTCAGCAGCTATTTGCTCTAAACCTTCGGCGCAGCGGTCCACAATGCCATTTTTTAAGGCTATCTCCAACGTCGATTGCCTTCTCGATATACCTATAACCTGCTTTGCAAAACCCCTCTGGCGAGCGGCAACCGCCAAGCTGGAGCCAATAAGTCCCAGCCCAATCACCACCAGACGATTGACTACCTTTGGAGAAGCTGAGGCTTTCTTAGACATAGGTTCACCAGAATTATCGGGGTTTTGGTTGTTAGCACTAATTTATAGCACAGCTCGAGGGTAAGAGCCCAACACCCTGAGTTCCGCCACTTCGGAGGCCAGCTCGGCTAATACATCTGCCACAGGCTGATCATCTATATGTCCTTGAAAATCAATAAAGAATACATAGGACCATTTACTATTGCGAGCGGGACGTGATTCAAGGCGCGTCATATCCACATTGTGGCGACGAAACGGCCCTAGCAAATCATACAGTGCCCCCGGTTTATTGCGCACAGAGACCACAATTGAGGTCCTGTCATCACCACTGCGAGGCACTTCCTCACGCCCGATAATTAAAAATCTTGTGGAATTGTCCGGACGGTCTTCAATTTTTTCCCATAGTTTCTCCAGATCGTACAGATCACAGGCCATATCGCCAGCAATAGCTGCGGAATTCCATTCACCCTGTATTCGCTTGGCCGCCTCTGCATTGCTACTGACTGCCACTCTATCAATGGCCGGGTAATTTGCATTGAGCCACTGACGGCACTGAGCCAAGGACTGAGCATGGGAGTAAACTCTGGTTATATTGTCCTTATTGGTATTGGCGCCGATCATAAAGTGCTGGTGGATACGCAATTCAACCTCACCACAAATTTTCAGCGATGAATCCATAAAGCTATCCAATGTATGACTGATAACGCCCTCAGTGGAATTTTCAACCGGCACAACACCATAGTGACAGGATCCCGCCAACACCTCGCGAAACACTTCGTCAATCGCCGATTGCGGCACACTGATAGCGGAATCTCCAAAATGCTTAAGGGCGGCCTCTTGGGTGAAAGTACCCTCGGGACCCAAATAGGCAACCTTGATCGGTTGCTCCAAGGCCAGACAGGCGGACATAATCTGACGGAATAAACGGGCCATATCCTCGTTGTCTAAGGGACCTACATTATTATCCATAATCTGACGCAGAACCTGAGCCTCGCGCTCGGGTTTGTAGTAAGCTTGATCGCCCTGTCCTTTTTTAACTTCGGCTACTTGCTGGGCACATTGAGCGCGCTCACTGATACTGCGCATAATCTGCAGATCAATCTGGTCAATCTGGTCTCTTAAAGACTCTAGAGAATGTTTTTTGGACATATTAAAACCCTTTATCAATCCTCTTGCGGCTGATCGTCTTGTAGCTGATCGTCTTCCTGAGGTTCGGCAATTCTTGCCAAACTGACCAGATTTTCGTTTTCCTTAAGCCGAATAATACGTACGCCCTGAGTATTGCGCCCCACTACGGACACCTCATCCCCACGCGTACGAACCATAGTACCCTGATCGGAGATAAGCATAATTTCATCGCCATCAAATAGCTGTGTAGCACCGACCAGAGGTCCGTTTCTATCACTGACTTGAATAGCTATCATGCCTTTGCCGCCACGCCCTTTGGTGGGGAACTCTTCTACCTTGGTGCGCTTGCCATAGCCGTTTTCACAGACCGTCAACAAAAAACCGTCCTGCTCTGGTACAACCATAGAAATAACCGCGTGATTCTCTGGTATGCGCATACCACGAACCCCTTTTGATACCCGCCCCATAGCGCGCACATCAGTCTCGGCAAAACGCACCGCCTTGCCCTCGGAACTAAATAGCATGATATCTTTGCTGCCATCGGTGATAGCCGTCCCGACAAGATAATTCCCATCCACTAAGTCGACGGCACGCAGGCCCACACTGCGCGGCCTAGAGTACTGATCCAGAGCTGTTTTCTTAACTGTGCCATTGGCCGTCGCCATGATCACATACTTGTCGGCACTGTATTCCTCTACCGGCAGTATAGAGCTGATGCGCTCATCTTCCCCAAGAGGCAGTAGATTGACCATGGGTCGACCTCTGGAGTTGCGGCCGGCCACCGGAATCTGATAAACCTTGAGCCAATAGACTTTGCCGAGGTTGGTAAAACATAAAATCGTAGCATGAGTGCTGGCTATCAATAGGTGTTCGACAAAATCCTCATCTTTCACCGCTGTTGCCGACTTGCCCATGCCTCCGCGACGCTGCGCCTGATAATCAGTCAGTGGCTGAGTCTTAGCATAGCCCCCGTGGGAAATAGTCACCACCCGCTCCTCTTCGGTAATCAGATCCTCCACCGTTAGGTCATGCTGGGATTCAACGATTTCAGTGCGCCGATCATCGCCAAATTCTTCCAATATTGCCTCTAGCTCTTCTCTGATTACCGACATCAAGCGATTAATATCGCCAAGGATATCTTGGTAATCGGCTATTTCTTCCAATTTTAGACTGAATTCCTCGATAATCTTATCCTGCTCCATGCCCGTCAGGCGATGCAGTCTTAATTCAAGGATATCCTTGGCCTGCTCCGGGGAGAGGAAATATTTCTTTTTCCGCAACCCGTATTGATCTTCAAGCCATTCGGGACGGGTTGCCTCGGGCCCTGCCCGCTCCAGCATTGCCACTACGGAACCGGGCTCCCAACCTTTGCTAACCAGAGTCTCCCGAGCATCTGCCGGCGTAGCAGATTTTTTAATCAGGGCAATTATTTCATCGATATTGGCCAGCGCTATGGCAAATCCCTCTAGGGTATGAGCCCTTTCTCGCGCCTTGCGC
>Ga0207964_1000444_pt1 | contig 11068 bp, 10 predicted proteins | sample Knorr_S23_td_250_FD_185608 | JGI IMG/M metagenome (GOLD analysis project Ga0207964, IMG submission 185608) | Marine microbial communities from Southern Atlantic Ocean transect - Knorr_S23_td_250_ad_251m_LV_A (SPAdes) (version 2) | ecosystem: Environmental > Aquatic > Marine > Oceanic | place...
CTTGCAATACAGAATAAGATGAATGGCAATGAAGGTGGGAAAATGGTAAATCTTGAAGCTCGGCGTCATCAGCTACAGCTGAGCTAGCAACTACTTCAGGCTCTTGCTCTAGAAAGCCCGACCCTAAAGGGGAATAAGGCTCTATATTTAAACCTAAAAGCTCAAAGGGCTTTGGGTTCTCAGCTAAAAACCTATGATTGTAATCCTCCTCAAAACTCAATCGTTGATGATTGATGACGCGCAACCGAATCAATTCCAGAAAACAACGTGTGGTTGCCTCAACATCTGCAGAGGCATTATGAGCTTCATTAAAGCCCTCGTTGAAAAGCTTGGTGTGTAGCTCCGTTAATGTAGGCCACTTAAATTTACCCCCCCTACCTCCAGGTATGGCACAGAAATCTGTTCCTTCTTCTTTGGTGTCGATGGTTTTTTCATCCATCAAAGAGGTATGCATTTGGGCTCTGAAAAACTCGGCACCCATGATGTTGATGTCAAAGACAATGTTGTGCCCTACAATGAAAGTGGACTGCGCTATGGCTTTGTTGAATTCCTCCAACACAAAGGCAAGATCAACACCCTGTTCTTGAGCTCGTTTCGTGGAAATTCCATGAATTTTCTCAGCATTAAAAGGTATGGTGAAATCTTGTGGACGTACAATGAAGTTCTTTACCTCAATGAGTTCACCCATGTCATTGTGCAATTGCCATGCTATCTGTACCAAGCGAGGCCAATTTTCTGAATCGCTCACGGGCGCAGAAAAATTCTTTGGGAGTCCAGTAGTCTCAGTGTCGTAAATCAGATACATATAAGGGCAATAGACGTTTAAATCAACCAAGTAAATGTAGCCTATTCAAGTCAAAAAATAGCCATTGTTGATAAGAAATGAGAAAGGGTTATTAAGCTGCAAATTTAGGTTTAGGTTGGTCCAGATGATGAGCTAAAGCTCAGTAGCATCATTTCTAGACAAATGGGAATTCCAACCCCTATTTGTGTAGAATACGATTAATTTCTCTAGCCATAATATGCAACTTATTTGAATCTTTATGTATTTGATGAACGGTCGTCTCTATAGATTTAACGGTATCCATTGACATGGCCTTGATGGATTTTATATCCACACCGTCTGTAAATTTCCTGACATTCATAATTTTTGAGTCAACTTCTTTTGAACTTAACTCTTGATAGGTCGAAATTAAGTCTTCCAAATAATCGAAATTTCGGGCAAGAATAAAAGTATGACTAAGTAGCTTATGTGTTGAGCTGTTCAAATTATGTACAATATCAGCGTGAGATTTACTGAAATAAAGAAGAGAAGTTTCTAATTCTAGAACTCTTTTTTTATTCTCCACACTCAAGCTATGAGATTTTTCTACGTGACTCTCTTTTTTCATGTGTCGTGTTCGTTTTAAAAATCAATTAATAAGTTTCAGATTATGCCATCATTGAAAAGTAAACAGATTGAAAATTAAATTTTTCATAATTCCCCTAACAAAACTATCAATAATAATTAATAATTTATATATTTACACTATTAAATAAATTAAGTTAAAAGTAATAACATAATAAAGCAATGCTAGGAGAAGTGAAAAAAACAGAGGATTCGTTGAGTTACAAAGAGAAGAAGGAAGCTAGAGAAAATGATGATTATTTGTATATAAAGGAGTTGGATTTGGACATCACCGAAGCTGAAAAAAAGGAGATAAAGCATTTAAATGTTCTCTATCTAGATGACGATAGTGATGTATTAGATAGCTACAGTTCCATGCATCGTTTTGACTTCAACATCTTTACGACAACTGACCCTATGGAAGCTAGACATATCATAGCAACGAAAGATATTCAAATCATCATTACTGACCAAAGGATGCCCTACATGACTGGGCTGGAATTTTTTACAATGATTTCGCAAGAACATCCAGAGCCCATAAGAATACTCTTAACGGGATATGCAAATTTAAATGCTGTTGTTGACGCAGTGAAATCAAGGATTATTTTTCGGCATGTATCAAAACCATTTACGCCGAATATGATGAGGCAAGCAATTAAAAGCGCAGCAGAAATGTACTACCTACAACGTGAAATACGCGAAAGATAGCGCAATCATCGATTTAGACAAGGTAAGTAAGCTAAAAAGCCTGATGCAAACCCCACTTTAAATTTAGTATGAACAATTTAGGTGATAAAACGTCACTTACAAATAATTTTATTATGCTTGATGAAAATAATATCGAAATAGGTAAAATACAGGTTCAAGATTATTCAGCTGATGAATCAAACATTAGGACCTCCCAAATTAGTGTAGTCTACCTAGATGATGATCATGTGATGTTGGATAATTTCAAAACCATATACAGCCCCTATTTCAATGTGTATGTCACAGACTCTGCGGATACGGCAAGAGAGATTATAAAAAACAAGGAAATCAATATCATCATTTCAGATCAAAGAATGCCTAAAATTACAGGTGTTCAATTTTTTGCTTCTATCGTTAAAGAATTTCCTGATCCAATACGAATCTTGCTAACTGCTTTTACTGAAATTGAAGTCGTAATCAATGCAATAAACCAAGGCCAAATATATCAATACGTGAGGAAACCTTACATTTTTCAAGACATGAAAAAAATGCTTGAGGATGCAAGTGAAATTTATCACATCAGAAAAAGTAAATCGGGAGCATACATTGATAGAGGAAAGATGCATTTAAGTTTATCGCCAAATTTTGAGGGATAAAAGAAGAACGTGCTAGAATCTAATAAACTCTAACTTCTTTTTACAAAATAGACTTAAGGCCCTCATAAACTACCACGCTTACTGCGTTTGCAATATTTAAACTGCGAACATGGGAGCTATACATGGGGATTTTATAGACTTTATTGATGTTTTCTTGGACAACATACGTAGGTAAACCCTTAGATTCGCGCCCAAAAATTAAAAACAACTCATCTTTGTAATCTATCGACCAGTGGTCTTTTTGTCCATGACTCGAAAAATAAACCATCTCTTTACCCTGATTTTGCTCGTAAAAATCCTCTATACTGTCATAGATGAAAAGCGTAAGATGTCTCCAATAATCCAAACCTGCACGTTTGAGTCGAGTGTCGTTAATCTCAAAACCGAAGGGTTTCACCAAATGCAAATTAGAGCCCGTGGCTAAACTTAAGCGACCTATATTACCCGTATTATTCGGGATTTCTGGCTCAAAAAGAACGATGTTAAGCGCCATTATTTACGTCTTTTTTTACTCCGTCTGTTTGCTACAATATCTCCCTTAGTTTTAGACTTCTTGTACTTCTTCGCAATCTTTGTTCTGTAAGAACCGCCCTGATTGGTTTTCTTGTTTTTCTCTTTCTTCTCATGAAACCCAGAGTCTCTATGAACAACCTCAGTACTTCTATTTTTACTTATTTTAGGGCGATCACGCTCTTCAGCCAAGAGTTGATCAGACACATCAACGTCCAACGGAAAGTCTATTTGAGGTATTTCATAATCCATTAAAGATTCAATGGCTAATTTAGCCTCTTGCTCTTTATCGGTATAAAAGAGAATGGATTTTCCTTTTTCTTCTGCCCGACCGGTTCGTCCGATACGATGCATGTAGTTTTCTGAAAAAACAGGTGTATTGAAATTAATGACATGTGTAATTTTATCCAAATCCAATCCGCGCGCCATTACGTCCGTAGATACCATTATTCGATTCACGCCCTCATCAAACTGTTGAATGGAACGAATACGATAATTCTGTGTCTTATTGGAGTGAATCACACACAACTCGGAAGCATACTGTTCCTCTAAAAATTCAAAAACCGTATCGGCATGCTTCTTATTAGGTACAAAAACCAACACTTTACTAAAGATGTCCTTATCTAAGAGAAGATGATGAAGCAAATTTAACTTTGTGTAAAAATTTTGGACTCGATAACACGCTTGAGTAATATTGTTAAGAGGTGTACCACTAACGGCAATGGAAATTTTCTTTGGCTTGATAAAGTAATCATCTATCAATGCATCAACATCTTCTGTCATGGTTGCTGAAAACATGATATTTTGTCTACGCTGGGGGAGAATTGAAAAAATATTTGCCAACTGAACTCTAAAGCCCAAATCCAACATCACATCAACCTCATCAATCACAAGTTGCTTAACCGTCTTTAATTGAAGCGCTCTACACGCTGCCAAATCATATAGCCTCCCCGGAGTAGCTACAACGATATCTACGCCCAATGCACAAGCTTTCTTTTGTGTATTGATGTTTGTACCTCCATAAACGCCTAACACTCGCAGACTCATGTACTTCGCAAACTCATCAATTCGCTCCACAACTTGCAAGACCAATTCACGAGTAGGAACGAGTATTAAAACTCTGGGCGTATCAAGTTTAGAGAACTTTATGTCTTGCAGTATGGGTAGCATATATGCAAGTGTTTTACCGGTTCCCGTTTGTGCAATACCAACCACATCTGCACCAGAACGCACCACAGAGAAAGAGCTTTTCTGAATGGGAGTTGGTGTTGTAAAACCTAACTCATCGATAGCATTTCGCAATGGTTTGTTAAGCATTAATTCTTCAAAGCTGCTCATTTAGAGAGTTGTTTTTCAATATTAGGAATAGGTAATAGGCGAATTAAAGCACTTGGATCGTAAGACAAAAAAGCTGAAGTGGAAAACATTTATTTAACCAAGCTTTGGAAATCACCACCCGATGGATGTTGAAACACCTCCAGACCAAACTCGGGTGCTGCAGCATACAGGTGATCAAAAATATCACTTTGGATGTTTTCATATTCAGTCCAATCGGTCGTTTCTGTAAAGCAATAGACCTGAATTGGAACGCCATACTCATTTCCTTCTTTTTGGAAAACCATAAGCGTTAGATCTGAGTGTATCCCTTTCAGACTTCTTATATAAGCCTCTGTGTAAATTCTAAAAACTCCAATGTTTGTAAGGTGTCTTCCGTTAATCAAATAGGACTTATCAAAATCACCTTCTTTATTGTAGTCACTGATTTCCTTTACACGATTTTCCAAATAATCTTTTATTAAATGGTAATTCTTAAAACGACTGATCATCTCTTGATCACAAAACTTAACAGAACCTGATTTCAGAACAATAGATCGTTTAATTCTACGCCCTCCAGCTTCCGACATTCCTCTCCAGTTTTTAAACGAATCCGAGACAAATGAATAGGTCGGAATGGTAGAGATTGTTTTATCCCAATTCTGAACTTTAACCGTATTCAAAGTAATCTTGATTACATCTCCATCAGCCCCATATTTAGGCATGGAAACCCAGTCTCCTACACGGATCATGTCGTTAGCTGACAATTGTATAGAAGCTACAAAACCTAAAATGGTATCCTTAAAAACCAACATAGATACGGCGGTTAATGCTCCCATAGCTGCAAGAATACCCTGTGGATCCTTGTCAAATATTTTCGATACAACTAGAATACCTCCAATAAAATAAGTCACCAAACGAGCCAATTGAAAATAAGAATCAATAGGTTTATCTTTCAATGCTTCAGTTTGCTTGAAATAATGATCCAGTGTATTAAAAATAGATGTCACTACCATTAAAGCAACCGCGATCATGTAGGCATCAGTCATTCGAATTAAAAACGGAATAAAGTCCTGAAAATCTGCAAATACATATGCTGCCGTAGCCTGAACAACTATAGCGGGAGCTAAATGTGCTAATCTGTCAAAAACTTTGTTTTCAAGAAGAACATCATCCCAAACAAATCTTGTACGCTTCACAATAGAATTGACAACTCTTACAAAAAGTTTCTTTGCAAGCCTGTCGGCAATAAAGCATAAAATAACAAGCAGCAAAACCTCTAATGCAAACTGAACCTGGTTGGCAATGTTTTCTGCTATACCCAAATCCAACAACCATTGGTAAACGAGATGATTCACACTATTTTCCATTCTTTTCTTATGTTAAAACACAAATATACAATACCTGTAAGATTTAAAATCCACAGGGGTAATTTAAAATTAAGAAGAGGGCTTATTCACCTCTACCTTTTGCCCCTCACAAACAGACCTACCCTGCTCCATACCAAGATTCTCATTTACCTTGTGAAGTAATATAAAACCAATGAGAAAGAAAAAGAAAATAACGAAAATTCCAGCTCTTTGGCTTTCAAATAAAACGGTTAATACTCCAAACAAAAAAGGCCCCACAAATGCAGTAGCTTTCCCAGAAAATGCAAAGAACCCAAAAAACTCGTTCTTTTTTTCTTCAGGTGTGAACCGTCCCATTAAGGATCGACTGGCCGCTTGATTGGGACCCGAAAAGATTCCTATTAACACAGCTGCAATCCAAAAAATATTTTTTCCGGTTATAAAATCCGGCACAGCATCACCTCCAAGTACGTATTGTAGCGAAGGTCTTAAGTCAGGAGCAGCAATAGCTAAAACGATAGCTATCATGAGTCCAACTAAAGTCACTTTTATAGTCATTCGTCCGCCTACCCAATCATCTAAAAACCCCATTAAAAAAGAACCTAAACCGGCAGTAACATTCAAAACAATACCCATCAACATGATTTCATCAAATGTAAAATTCAAGGTACCTGCAGCGTAGATTCCCCCAAAAGCAAAAATGGTTACCAATCCATCGTTGTAAACCAATCGTGCCAATAAAAATTTCATAATTTGTGGATACGCTCGCAACTCTTTTACTGTTTGTCTAAAATCTTTGAGGGTATGTTTAACATTTTTCAGTAATGCTTTTTTATCGGGTTTTCTATCTCTTAAAAACAAAAAAGTAGGTATACTGAATAAGGCGAACCATACTGCTACTAAAAGATTGGTAGCTCTAATATTCTCATACGCACTGGCCTCTCCCTTCTCAAAACCAAATACAGGTGTATCTGTTTGCACCAAGAGAACCATGGCTAACGCTAAGGCAATTAAGCCTCCTACATACCCCAAAGACCAACCGTATCCAGAAATACGGCCGATGTTTTTAGAATGAGATATATCGGGTAAATAAGCATTGCAGAATACAGCACCCATCTCAAAGCCAACATTGGCAATCACAAACCAAAAAAGTGCTCGAAAAATTTCTCCCGGCATTACAAAATACAATGCCGTTGTGGCTACAACAGTAAGCCATGTAAAAACAAACATGAAAGTTTTTCGATACCCACCTCGATCTGCCAGAGCACCCATTATTGGCGACAACAAGGCTACTATAATAGCAGTTACAGACACGGCATGAGACCACTGTTGTGTACCAGAAATCTCATCTGAAGCAACAATCGTTGTGAAAAAAGTTCCGTAAATGAAGGTGACAACTATGTTTGTAAAAGGCTGATTGGCAAAATCATACATCGACCAGGCCAACACTTCTCCTCTGTTTTTAATCTTCCTAGCCATGTTTACTTATTTCCCTCCAAAAGATACGAGTCGTATCGTTCTAGTTGATTGTATTTTATCAGTTCTTGTACTCTTTCCACATACACTTCTCTGAGTTCTGAGTATCTCAACAAATGAGGTGTCAATTCAAACACTTCATTTGTTTCGTTACGCTTTTCTCTAAACCCTGCATATGGCCCCCTGGCAATCGTTTGAAAGTAGGAAGCAATAGATTCCGGTAAAGAGTCGTATTTCTTCACATATACCGAGGTCCCCTCTCTAGCTTCAGAAGCCCTCATTCTCGGTTCATTCTCATTGTAAGACCAAACACCAAAGACGTTGTTTGCCTCTTTGTAAAACCTTGAAGTACCCCAACCCGACTCAATGGCTGCTTGAGCAATCACAATACTTGTAGGGTGTGTTCTCAAGCGCAGGAGCAGCTCTGAATGACTCGTGCATTTATATTTTTTTTGCAGTGCACTTAAGTAAGCTTCATCGGATGGAGATAAATCATGGGGATTTATACCCAATTCTAAAACCTTATTTCTTTCTTGTTCTAATTCGTGTTTTGCGATTAAAATAGATGGAACCATCAGGTGGATAAATGCTTGTTTTTTTTCCTGAACATCCAAAGAACTTAAATCAATGGCCGATGTGTATACATAGGGAACAACTCGTTCAGTAATTTCGAATATATCTTTGACTTGATTCCCTGAAACTTCAATGGAAGATAAAGTTTTAAGTTCTCCTTCTGAGCAAGCATTTAGGATTAAAAGTAAGAGGGTAAGTAAATATATATTTTTCATTTCATCCAGATTCACGGCAAGATACTACTTTAAGCTTAAACGATGAGCCACCAACCCTTAGCATCCTACTTCTATCGGCATCTCCCAACTAATTCCTAAAAGCTATAGGTTCATTTTTTCGAGCCCATTTACGATCGGTCCCCTGAATACTTAAGCGCAAAGTCCCTTCCCCCATCTTATGATTAATCGCATCGTAAACCTTCATGAGTTTAGCTCGCTTTACTAGGTTCTGTTCACTAAACAAGTTTAGCTGCACTTCCTGATCTGGAATGATCTCTGAAACGATTACACCTGCTCTTTTGTAGTGACAATCGCGATCGTACATTCGATCTAGTAGCTGACAAACTCCTTTGATCATCTCAATAGAGTCGTTTGTAGCAATCGGGAACTCTAATTCTAAATAAGCCGAGTGTCCTTTCACGTATGACTTAAATCGATTGGTTTGAATGAATACAGCTATTTTTTTCGCTCTCGTGTTTTGCTTGCGCAACTTAAAAGCACAGGAAGAAGCAAAATTGCATAAAGCCTCATTTAAAGCTGCGAAAGAAGTCAACTCACGTCGAAAAGATCTCGATGTCATGATGCTTTTTTTTGAAGGTCTATTCTCTTCCAAAGCAAAACAAGAAATCCCATTCAATTCTCTTGCCAAGCGAACCCCTCCAATTTTCATATGCCTTCTCAACCATGTTTCGTCCGTTTTAGCCAATTGTGAAGCTTGGAAAATTCCTTTGTCATGTAAAAAATGTGCATGTTTTCTACCCACGCCCCACAGTTCTTCAACCGCATAATGACTTAAAGCCCTAGCCACCAAATCCTTACCATGCAACAAGAAAACACCTGTATGAGTATGTTTCTTGGCGATATGGCTCGCTAACTTTGCAAGTACTTTCGTCTGCGCAATACCAATAGAAATAGGGATTTTAGTTTCCTCAAAGACTTTCTTTTTTAAAAGGATCGCTTTTTCATCAGGAGCAGCTACATCAGTAAAATCTAGAAAAGCTTCATCAATGGAATAAATTTCCATGGCATTACATTCGGATTCCAATAGCTTCATGATTTTTTCTGAGACTTCTCGATAAAAAGGAACATTCCCCGAAAAAATATGAACTTGATCTCTAAGCAATTGTTCTCTTACCTTGAAGTAAGGCGCTCCCATTTTATACCCTAAAGCCTTAGACTCATTACTCCGAGCAATAATACACCCGTCGTTATTAGAAAGTACAACAATAGGCTTACCCGCCAATTCAGGACGAATAGAACGTTCACAAGAAGCATAAAAGTTGTTACAATCGGCGAGGGCTATCATTTTGTAAAACTACAAAAGGGTTTAAGCGTTTTTTCAATTGTTCAAAAGTCAATCTTCAAAAAGACATTTTGTGACACCCCTAACCGACACTCTGAAAATAAAATGTCTATTCTCAAGACAAATACTTTACATATAATAAAAAAGCCCCATGAAATACATGGGGCTTTAAGTTATCGTTACCAAGACTCATCTGCACTTTATTGAAATAGGCACATTTATCAGAACATCAACATCGTCCCAAGTCTTTGAAATACCATCGGCACCTTTATGTAAATCGTAACATTTATTTTGAATACTTTGATACGCTTTAACGGCTCCAAGCTCATCAAGAGAGAGCGTTCCACGAAGTTTTAAAACTGAATCCACCAAAACATGAGAAAATTCAATAGACTTTTCAAGCCCAAAAATAGCTACATAAGCGGTTACAGAATCTTTTTGGACATTACTAAAGTGTCCATTAATTTGAAAGTTATCAGTCAAAAGATTGAAAAAATTATCTTTTAAATTCGAATCTCTAATTTCATCTCCAGAAGCAGAACTCGCCGTATTTAAAGAGAAATTAAGACCATTTAACATTGAGTCTACAGACGAAAAATACGCATCAGTACGATTGGTTTCAAACGCCTTAATCTGCCCCACCACCTTTAATTTATCGGTGGTTTTGTAGCCTGCCCAAAATACTTTGGTGTTCAACTCATCAAATCGGTACTCACAGCTAGTGGGAGTTGTGCTTTGAGAAGGTAGCTTTTTAGTCTGGTTTTGTCCACAAGAAAAAAAGAAAAGTAATGGGCAAAAAAGTTTTAAAAAATGTGTCATTACGTTTGAAATTACGTTTTCAAAAATAAAGATCTTTTACAAATCCTTATTTAATCTTCTTTGGCAACAAAATTCTCCATCACTTCTTCACTAACGCCTGTAAAAGAGAAACCTCCATCGTGGAATAAATTCTGCATTGTCACCATTCGCGTTAAGTCTGAGAATAATGAGATTACATAGTTCGCACAATCTTCTGAAGGTGCATTTCCTAATGGAGACATCATGTCAGCGTATTTGTAGAATCCATCAAAACCTTTTACTCCACTACCTGCAGTAGTCATCGTAGGCGATTGAGATATGGTGTTTACACGCACTTTCTTTTGTTTTCCTAAGTGATAACCAAAACTACGCGCAATAGACTCTAAATAAGCCTTATTATCTGCCATGTCATTGTAATCTGGGAATGTTCGTTGAGCGGCAATGTAGGATAGGGCTACAATAGAACCCCACTCATTCATGGCATCTAATTTTAGAGCCGTTTGCATTACTCTGTGAAAGGACATCGCAGAAACGTCCATACCTTTCATCATGAAGTCATGACTTAGGTCGGTATAATGCTTTCCTTTACGAACATTGATAGACATACCGATAGAGTGTAAAACAAAATCAATTTTACCTCCCAATATTTCTTGAGATTTGGTGAAAAGATTTTCTAAATCTTCCATAGAAGTAGCATCTGCAGGGATAACCTCTGCATTACACTTATCAGCTAAATCTTTGATGGCTCCCATTCTCATAGCAATAGGTGCGTTCGTTAAAACAAACTCAGCACCTTGTTT
>Ga0207964_1000446_pt1 | contig 11051 bp, 8 predicted proteins | sample Knorr_S23_td_250_FD_185608 | JGI IMG/M metagenome (GOLD analysis project Ga0207964, IMG submission 185608) | Marine microbial communities from Southern Atlantic Ocean transect - Knorr_S23_td_250_ad_251m_LV_A (SPAdes) (version 2) | ecosystem: Environmental > Aquatic > Marine > Oceanic | place...
GTTCTCACGATAACTCCAATCAGGACTACCGACTACAAGGTAATGTTGTTGAAGAAATTAGTTCACAAATTGTCGCTGGAAACAAATCAATTTTTGGCATCATGTTAGAAAGCAATTTGTTTTCTGGTAATCAAAAAATTCTGGACAATCAAAATGAGATGAAGTACGGTGTATCTGTCACTGACGGCTGCATAGATTGGGAAGAAACGCAAACCGTCCTTAGAAATCTTGCTGAAAGATTATTAAATATACAATAACTAAGCATTAACAGAACAGATTAGATTTTTGTGCAGACTTGAAAATCATAAAGAGGGCTATTTCAAAGACTGAAAGCACCCCTTGTCCATACTAGCTTGTGTGATAATTCAAATTGAAAGTTAATTGATGTGGATTAATTTTGAGGAATAAAATATAACATTTATTCTATTTTCAATAAAATAGAAAAATATATATACATATGTATAAATTTATGTATACTGAATTTTCTTGAAGTTATAAATATGCTTCAAGATTTGGAATCAATTTTGACTTCCAATAATTTTATATATTTTTTTTACTATGAGGAGTATAGCAAAATGTTTAAGATAAATAAGCACGCTTCTAACATTATTCTTGCAATATTTGTACTTTTTGCAACAACTATGTTTGGAAGTTCAACAGCAATTGCATCAGGAGAGAAATTTGTACTAATTAGTCATGCACCAGATTCAGATTCGTGGTGGAACACAATTAAAAATGCAATTGGAATAGCCGGTGATCAAATGGATGTTTCTGTAGATTATCGTAACCCTACTACTGGTGATTTAGCAGATATGGCACGTATTGTCCAGCAGGCTGCAGCAAGTGGCCCTGATGGCATTATTGTAACAATTGCTGATTATGATGTATTAAAAGGACCTATTACTGACGCAATAGCAAAGGGTATTCCAGTGGTTACAATTAACTCTGGAACTCGCGATCAATCTGAAGCACTTGGAGCAATGGCGCATATCGGCCAACCTGAGTATGATGCTGGTTTTGGTGCAGGTAAAAGAGCTAAGGCTGCTGGTGTAACTGAGTTCCTATGTGTCAATCACTTTTTTACAAATCCTGTGTCTGTTGACCGTTGCCAAGGCTATGCCGATGCACTCGGTGTAGATTTAGGCCATCAAATGATAGACTCTGGACAAGATCCAACGGAAATAAAAAATAAAGTTATGGCGCATCTTAGGTCACACCCTAGCACAGACGCCATTCTTACCTTGGGTCCAACCTCTGCTCATCCAACACTTTCAGCTTTGGATGACCTAGGTCGTTCGGGTGATATCTATTTTGGTACTTTTGACCTTTCAGGTGAAATTGCAGCTGCCGTTAAATCTGGTGTGATTTCATTTGCCATTGATCAACAACCATACTTACAAGGATATCTTCCGGTTGTTTTCTTGACTAACTTATCTCGCTATGGTGTATGGCCATCTGGTGCCATTAACTCTGGTCCTGGATTTATCACTAAGAGCAACATAAGCTTAGTTGAAAAATACGCAGGTGTATATCGTTAATAGTTAGTTAATAAGTGTTACCTTGCTGCCCACCGTTGATCTGCAGCTGTGGGCAGCTTTATTTCTGACCTATAAATTTCTAATGGATTGAATCATGTCTATAAATATAAAAAATATTCCACCTATTCGCAGTTATTTTAAAAACGCTATGCTACGCCCAGACCTAGGGGCCATAGTTGGTGTTATATTGGTTTTTCTTTTCTTTTTTCTGGTAGCACATGATACTGGCATGTTTTCTCTAGAAGGTTCCATGAATTGGGGCATAGTCTCTTCTCAGTTCATTATTATTGCAGTTGGCGCCTGCCTGTTGATGATTGCAGGTGAATTTGATCTTTCAGTTGGATCGATGATAGGTTTTGCTGGAATAGTAATCGCTGTCACTTCTGTTGTTTGGGGTTGGCCTGTTTGGCTCAGTATTCTTACAGCTTTTGCTGTAGCGATGTCTATAGGCGCTTTAATTGGCTATATTACAGTCAAAACAAATTTACCATCCTTTATTGTTAGTCTTGCTTTTTTATATATTTTGCGAGGTTTGACAATTTTTATTGCTATTATCAGTACTAAAAAAACCATTATTGGAGGTGTAACCGAAGTTGCTCAAAATGACTGGTTGGCGCCTATCTTCGGTGGAGAAATATTCTCAGGCTTATTCGTATGGCTTGCTGAACAGGGCTTGATTCAAACCTTTGTAGCTGGTACTAAAGCTGGCCAACCAGTTGTATCTGGAATCCCTGCATTGATGGTTTGGGCGTTGGGTCTAATTATTTTTGGTCATTTTGTTTTAACAAAAACTCGTTTTGGTAATTGGATTTACGCCTCCGGTGGCGATGCACAAGCTGCACGGCATATTGGCGTACCGGTTAACAAAGTTAAAATACTCATGTTTGTCTTTACAGCTTTTTGTGCAACCGTATTCGCTACCACTCAAGTTATTGAGTTTGGCTCGGCTTCAGCGGATAGAGGCATCTTGAAAGAATTTGAAGCAATTATTTCAGTGGTCATAGGTGGCGCCTTATTAACCGGAGGTTATGGATCTGTTATTGGTGCAGCTCTGGGCGCAATCATATTTGGAGTAGTGCAACAAGGTTTGTTTTTTATTGGCGTGGAGAGCTCATTATTTCGAGTTTTTCTAGGAGTGCTTTTACTATTAGCAGTGATACTCAATACGCATGTTCGTAAATTAATCACAGGAGCGAAATGATGGGCACTTCATCACTGATGGAACTTACAGACATTCATAAAAGTTTTGGTAATGTAAATGCCCTTAAAGGGGTTTCAATTTCTATTAATAAAGGAGAATGCCACTGCTTATTGGGCGATAACGGTGCAGGAAAATCAACCTTAATCAAAATCATGTCTGGGGTTCACCAACCCACAACTGGACAAATAAATATTAATGGAGAAACCACTGTAATGAATGGGCCCCGTGAAGCAATAGATTCCGGAATTGCTACAGTTTATCAAGATTTGGCATTAATCCCATTAATGTCAGTATCACGTAATTTTTGGCTCGGTAGAGAGCTGACAAAAAAAATAGGCCCAATCACTGTAATGGACTTTGAGAAATGTAACTCAATTTTGATGTCAGAAATGGAAAAAATAGGAATCCAATTACGGGACCCGAGTCAATCAATTGGAACTCTTTCAGGTGGTGAAAGGCAAACCGTTGCCATTGCTCGTGCTGTATTTTTTGGTGCTGAAATATTGATACTTGATGAACCCACATCAGCTTTGGGCGTTTACCAAACCTCTAATGTATTAAAAACTGTAGAAAAAGTCCGGGAAAAAGGTGTTGCAGTGGTATTTATATCGCATAACGTTTCACATGCCTTAGCTGTAGGGGACAAATTCACAGTTCTATCTCGAGGCGAAACTCTTGGCACTGCTCTTGCTGGAGAGATTAATTATGAAGAATTACAATTTATGATGTCTGGTAATAAGGAATTGTCAGAATTAAAAAATAGATAATATTATGAAAGTATGTTTGATTGGTGCAGGTCGCATAGGTGCTGTCCATGCAATAGCAATAGCGGGTGAAGCAACAACTACGCTCCATTCTGTTGTTGACCTCCATCCAGAAGCGGCAGAGCATCTTGCTAAAAAGTATAATGCTATCGTCTTAAGCTTAGAACAAGCGTTCAATAATAACGAAATAGATGTCTTCATCATTGCCAGCAGTACTGCTTCACATGCAGACTTGATAGAACGGTGTGCCCGAGCTGGTAAGCCTGTTTTTTGCGAAAAACCAATTGATTTAAGTCTTGATAGAGCTTTATCGTGTGCAAAAGTTGTTAAAGAAAGTGGCATAGTTTGCATGCTAGGGTTTAATAGGAGATTTGACCCACATATGGCTAGCTTAAAAAACAAAGTTGACGCCAACGTAATTGGTTCAATTCAGTCTCTAATAATTACATCTCATGATCCAGAACCACCTTCAATGGATTATATTGCAGGTTCTGGTGGTTTATTTCACGACATGATGATTCACGATTTTGATATGGCATGCTGGATTCTTAATGACACTCCAAGCTGTATCTATGTTGCGGCTAAGGCTGCAAATGATGACATCGCCAATCAGGGTGATGTTGATACAGCAAGCGTTATATTAAATATGAAGGGGGGTTCAATAGTAACTATTATCAACGGTCGCCAAGCTTCTTTTGGCTATGATCAAAGAATTGAGGCTTTTGGTGAGACGGGGATGATACAAGTGCAAAATCCACTTGAAGATAGTGTGGTAATCAGCAATGCAAATGGAATTAACCAAGCTAAAGCGAAATATTTTTTCTTAGAAAGATATGAAAAGGCATATCACAACGAATTGGCACATTTTATTAAATCAGTTCAAACAGGTGTTAAGCCTAGTGTGGATATTTCTGATGGTGTATTAGCTTTAAGAATTGCTGAGGCAGCACAAAAGTCACTTAAAACTGGAAATCCAGTTAATTTATAACAATTGAAAGAAAAGAGAATGCTTCCAAATAATATTAATGAATTAAACAATTTGCTTCAAGAGAATTACCCAACTTTAAGTAAAAAAATGAAGTTGATAGCATTCTACATTATCGATCAACCTCAAAAACTTGCACTAAACACCCTTGCGGTGATCGCTGAAGATGTTGGGGTTTATCCGTCAACTCTGGTGCGCTTTGCCAAACATTTTGGTTTTACTGGTTTTGCAGAACTTCAAGAACTATTCAAGGTCAAAATTTCTCAATCTGCTATCAACTATCATCAGCGTATCACCGATGTGCAAAAAGTCACTGTAGGCGATTTAAGTACGAGTAGTTCGAATATATTTCATGATGTTACTAGTCGTAATATTGCCGCCACAAAACTACTATCTGAACAAACAGATGAGGAGCAAATAGAGAAGTCCGTGCAAGCATTGTGTGCGGGTAATGAGGTAATTATATGTGGTTCAAATAGAGCTCAACCTATAGCAAGTTATTTTTACTACATGTTGAATAATCTAGGCATTCGATGCCGCATTACCAATAACGCAGATGAAGAAGAAAACCTGTCACATTGGCTTGATGATAAAACTGTACTAATTGCAATCACTTATAACCCTTATTCTAATTGGACAATTGAAGCCGTCAAGGAGGCAAAACAATCGAATGCAACGGTTATCTTGCTGACCGATACAAAGCTAAACCCTATTGCCCATCTTGCGGATTATTTATTTTGCATACATGAAGCTGAGATCCACACTTTTAGGTCTTTAGGGGCGACAATGTGTCTTGTTCAGGCTATATGTATATCCATCGGATACCATCAACAAGGAAATTAAATATGTCTCTTTTATCTCGTCCCAAATTAAGTTCAGATGGTTGTTATCAAAACATTACACCAAAATCAGCCAATTGGGAATATGTCGGATTTCAAGCGCATGAACTTGCGCCTCAACAAACTTTGAATTGGATTAATCCAGACAAAGAATCATGCTTGGTAATCTTATCTGGCAAGGCTGATATTAGAGTAGATAAGCAGACTTTTCATGGTCTTGGCGATAGGATGAGTGTATTTGAGGATAAAAAGCCGCATGCAGTATATGCACCCAATAACAGTCAAATATCTATAAAAGCGATAACCAAACTCGAGCTGGCAATAGCAACTGCCCCTGGTTTTGAAAATTATCCTGCCAGGCACATTAAGCCTGAAGAAATGACCAATGAGGTTCGAGGAGAAGGCAGCAACACAAGATCTATTTGCAACATATTGCCGGAACAAGACAAAGCTGATAGTTTGCTGGTTGTCGAAGTTAAAACTCCGGCTGGAAACTGGTCAAGTTATCCACCACACAAGCATGATTCGGATAATATTCCAGTTGAGACATATCTAGAAGAAACATATTATCATCGAATTAATCCGCCCCAAGGGTTTGCTTTTCAGAGAGTTTATACTGATGATTTATCAATTGACGAGACAATGGCAGTCGAGGATAAGTGTGTTGTACTTGTTCCAAAGGGATATCATCCAGTTGGAGTTCCACACGGATACGATTCATATTATTTAAATGTAATGGCTGGGCCCAAAAGGCAATGGATATTTAAAAATCATCCAGACCATGAGTGGATGCTAAAGTAATAATGAAATCAATTGATATTATTTGTTTAGGGAGAGCGGCTGTTGACTTGTATGGTCAACAGATTGGATCTACATTAGAAAATATGGGTAGCTTTGCCAAATATCTGGGCGGATCATCAGCAAATATCGCCTATGGCTGCTCTAAACTTGGCCTTAGTTCAGCAATGCTTACTAGAGTTGGTAATGAGCATATGGGGCGTTTTGTTCGCAATGAACTAGAAAGCGTTGGTGTAGACATATCTCATGTGATTACCGATAAGGAAAGATTAACTGGCTTAGTGGTTTTAGGAATCCAAGATAAAGAAACTTTTCCACTTATTTTTTATCGCAAAGATTGTGCTGATATGGCAATCAGTGAAAAGGATTTTACAAAAGAGTTTATTGCGAGCAGTAAAGCATTACTCATTACAGGAACACATTTTTCCTCCGATAATACTTATCAGGCAAGTATGAAAGCAATAGAGTATGCAAAGTCCTCTGATACTCAGGTCATTGTTGACATTGATTATCGGCCAGTGCTTTGGGGTTTAACAGAGTTAGGTGATGGAGAATCTCGATTTGTTGCAAGCGATGATGTTAGCCAGCACTTGCAAACAATACTTCCACATTGTGATGTTATTGTTGGTACCGAAGAAGAGATCCATATTGCTGGAGGTAGTGAGGATACTATCACCGCATTGAGTAAGATACGACAGATAAGCAATTCAATTATTGTGCTAAAGCTTGGCCCGTTAGGGTGCACAGTCATTACCAGCAACATTCCAAATAGCACTGATGATTTCAATGTAATCAAAGGTAATCAGGTGGATATCCTTAATGTTTTGGGTGCTGGCGATGCCTTCATGTCAGGGTTTTTACGAGGATATCTTCGAGGTGAGAGTCTTGAAAAAAGTGCCAACTATGCGAACGCATCTGGCGCATTAGTTGTTTCTCGCCATGGCTGTGCTCCTGCAATCCCTGGTGAGCATGAGTTGTTATATTACTTAGAAAATGCAGATGACATTCCAGACCCAAGTGTAGATTTAACGCTAAACCATCTTCATAGAGTCAGCTTTAGAAACAAAGAAGAGCAAGAAATTTTTGGTTTTGCTTTTGATCACCGAAAACAACTTAGTGATCTTGCAGTCAAGTATGGTGAAGATTTAAGTCAAATCAAAAAACTTAAAAAACTATTTATTAGATCAATAAAAAATACTATTGATAAATTTAATATTCCTGAAAAAAGTATCGGAGTTTTAATTGACGATACTTATGGTGAAGATGCACTCAATTCTATTGCTGAAAAACCATGGTGGATTGGAAGGCCTGTTGAACTTCCAAGCTCAAGACCCATAAAGTTTGAGGGTAACCAGTCTATTGGCTCGAAGATACAGTCATGGCCACTATCACACGTTGTTAAGTGTTTATTTTTCTACCATCCAGATGACGCTGTTGAACTGAAACTTAAGCAAGAGCAAAAAATAAAAGAGCTTTATTTTGCATGTATTCAAAGCGGACACCAATTATTGCTAGAGGTAATTCCGCCTACAGAATATGAAGAGGATGAAGCGACAATACCAACAATCTTGCAAAGATTTTATGAAATAGAAATTAAGCCAGACTGGTGGAAACTTCCAGCACTTCAAGAAAAGTCTTGGATTCAGGTAAGTGATGTCATAAATACTCATGATCCGCATTGTCAGGGTGTATTATTACTGGGTCTTTCTGCTCCAATCGACATTGTTAGAGAATCATTTGCTGTAGCAGCAAAGTATCCTATCTGTAAAGGCTTTACAGTGGGCAGAACTATTTTTTATGATCCTGCAAAACAGTGGATGCAGCATAATATAAGTGATCAAGAGTTGGTTGATTCTGTAACTACTAATTACATTGAATTGATTCAATCTTGGAAAAAATACAGAGAGGAAGGTAGCAAATGAAAACAATTAGACTCACAATGTCACAGGCAATAGTTAAATATTTATCAGCACAATATATTAAGATTGATGATGAAATTCAACCGATATTTGCTGGAGTTTTTGCCATCTTTGGGCATGGAAATGTAGCTGGTATAGGTCAAGCATTATCAGATTATGAGGAACAGTTGCCTACATTCCGTGGACATAGTGAGCAAGGAATGGTTCATACAGCTATTGCTTATGCAAAGGCTAATCATCGTCAGAGAATGATGGCTTGTACTAGCTCAATTGGACCTGGTGCAACCAATATGATTACTTCCGCAGCACTTGCACATGTTAATAGATTGCCAGTATTATTATTGCCGGGTGATTATTTTGCAAGCCGAGCCCCAGATCCTGTTCTTCAGCAGTTAGAAGACTTCTCAGATCCTACGATTAGTGTCAATGATTGCTTTAAACCAGTGAGTCGATATTTTGATCGAATTATGAGGCCTGAACAGATAATTAATAGTTTACCTGTTGCAATTCAGACTCTTTTAGATTCAGAAAACTGTGGTCCAGTAACTTTATCTTTGCCCCAAGATGTTCAGGCAGAAGCATTTGATTACCCAGAAGATTTTTTTGTAAAGCAAACTCATTCAATTCGCAAGATAAAAATTGATGCTGCTGAGTTAACTCGTGCAGTTGAGACTTTGAAAAATTCAAAAAAACCTTTAATAATTGCGGGCGGTGGTGTGCATTATGCTGACGCTTGTATAGTTCTGCAAGAATTTGCAAAAAAATATCAAATTCCTGTTGCAGAGACTTCAGCTGGTAAAGGTGCTCTAGCTTGGAATCATCCAACTTACATAGGGGCTATTGGTGTGACAGGATCAAATGCAGCTAATAATATGGCAAAACAAGCTGATACAGTTTTGGCTATTGGCACAAGATTAAATGACTTTACAACTGGCTCTAGAGCTTTATTTTCTGACAAAACAATATTGCAGTTAAATGTTGCTCGTTTTGATGCAATAAAACATAATGCATTGTCATTATGGGGCGATGCAAAGCTTGGAATTCAAAAATTAGATAAGGAGCTTTCATCTTGGAAGGCACCTATACAATGGCAAGATATGGCTCAAAAAGAAAGTTTAAAGTGGAATAACTACTATGAAGAAATCACATCAATTAACAATTCATCCAAAACTAAGGACATATTACCTACTGATGCTCAAGTATTAGGTGAAATAAAGCGCAATGGTCTTGCCAGCGATATAGTTGTCTGCGCTGCAGGAAGTCTTCCAGGAGAATTGCATAAACTCTGGAGAACTGAACAAACTGGAGGTTACCATGCTGAATATGGATTTTCTTGTATGGGATATGAAATAGCTGGTGGTTTGGGGGTGAAAATGGCCAAGCCAGAGCGAGAAGTAATTGTTCTTGTTGGAGATGGTTCATACTTAATGCTAAATTCAGAGTTGGCAACCAGTGTCATGTTGGGACATAAAATAATTGTTGTTGTTTTAGATAATAGAGGTTTTTCTTGTATTAACAGGCTTCAGAATGCAACTGGTAATCGTTCTTTTAATAATCTATTAGAAGATTGTGAAAGTGACGATGGTCATCCAGTGGTGAATTTTGCACTACATGCAAAATCTCTAGGTGCTAACTCTGAGTATGTAGAAAATATTGATGAATTGGAATCAGCCCTAGAGCGTGCTCGCTCATCCTCTAAGTCTTACCTCATTAGTTTAGTGACTGACTCTCATAAAATTAGCCCAGAAGGCGGATGTTGGTGGGAGGTTGCTGTCCCTGAAGTGTCATCTAATGAAAAAGGCGAGGAAATTTATGAGTCTTATAAAAAAGCGAAAAAAAAGCAACCTTATTAGAAATGAAAAAAGAAGTATCAAAATCGATTCAAGATGGAGTTTTTTTTAGTGAATCTGATATTAATTATGATGATTTGAAGGATATCTGTTCCCAAAAAACACTCAATGAAGATTATCCATTTTCAGACTCAGTTACAAATAATGTTGTCGTTTATGATGCAAAAAAATTCACTTCATTTATTGGCATTTCAGAAAAAGAAACGACACTCAAAACTGAGTTGCATAATGTTTTAGAAAAGGGCCCTGGGGTTTTTGTTATTCGCAATCTTTATGAAGATGCAGTAATAGAGCAGAGTAATGCTATTTTTGAGAAAATTGTTGAAAGAGAGATTGACACAAGTAACGATCATTTTGCATCAGGAACAAATACAAGAATATGGAATAGTTTTCAAAAAGTTGCTTTGGAGAGTGCTGATGCTTTTATTAATTACTATTCAAATGATATTTTAAAGTTAGTTGCTGAGTCATGGTGTGGCCCAAATTCTCAAATGACAGCTCAAGTTAATATAGTAAGGCCTGGTGGTGAAATGCAAAAACCACATCGCGACTATCATTTAGGTTTTCAAGAAAATGAAGTCATTGAAAAATTTCCAATCTCTAGTCATCGTTTATCAAACTATCTAACCTTGCAAGGCGGAGTAGCACATACAGATATGCCTTTGGAGAGTGGTCCAACGGTTGTATTGCCATATTCACAACAATATGATTTAGGGTATCTAGCATGGAGAGATGCTAAATTTAGTGATTTTTTTAATCAAAACTCAGTGCAGAATTCAATGAATAAAGGTGATGGGATTTTTTTTAATCCAGCCGTATTTCATGCAGCTGGTTCAAATACTACCAAAGACTTTCAGCGGATTGGTAACCTTTTACAAATTTCATCAGCCTTTGGTAAAGCAATGGAGCATATAGACTATATAAAAATTATTACTCATATTTATCCATCTCTGCTTAGGCATTTAAATAAAAAAACCCTTTCAGAAAAGCTTATTGATAATGTTCTCATATGTGCAACTGATGGATACGCCTTTCCTACAAACTTAGATTACGATAATAATTATGATTCTAAGCTACAAGGAATGAGCATGTATGAACTTACAAAACAATCGCTTCTAGACTCGCTGAGTCTAGAGAAATTTAGCTTAAAGCTCTCT
>Ga0207964_1000451_pt1 | contig 10967 bp, 6 predicted proteins | sample Knorr_S23_td_250_FD_185608 | JGI IMG/M metagenome (GOLD analysis project Ga0207964, IMG submission 185608) | Marine microbial communities from Southern Atlantic Ocean transect - Knorr_S23_td_250_ad_251m_LV_A (SPAdes) (version 2) | ecosystem: Environmental > Aquatic > Marine > Oceanic | place...
CACCAATCCTGCAAGTTATCGTTGTGCAGTTGATTATGGTAACTGGATTTATAATGCAGGATTGGTGGAGCCTGCCATTGCTGCGTGTAATGCATCGACAAGAATACCTACGGGTACGCCTACGCCGCTCCATCCACAGTTAACTGATGAAGCCCTAACCAGGCCCGTTCCAACACACAAATGGTGGGGATCAATTCCTTTCTTAGGTGAAATGACAATTGGCGATGCAAATGACCCAGCGTATCTAACACCTGATCCCATACGCGTCCGAGTTAGCAATAAAGGCGCTCGTGTTATGGGCATTCCAGGTGGATACAAGGTTATAGGAAATTTTCCTCGATACGATGGGCCAGTCCCATTTGATGAGGTTTTTGATGGTATTGCTATCGCAAATTCCGCACATAGCAACTTAAATGCTTATTTGAAAGATCACAGTGATGGCTCTGTAACTGTGCGGTGGAAGTCCGGTGACACAGCGGTGATGGATGCAACATTCGTTCATGGGTCTCCCTACGCTTATTTTAAAGTTTATGAGGGAGACGCTCTTCTCCGGACTAAGGCATCAGATAGCGGAGAAAAAGGGACGTTCTATCAAACAGGTGATCACTTGGGCGTATGGACAGATGTATCGGGAGTGCGAAATTCATTTTTGGTGACAGGTGAAGGTAATACGACATTTTCAAACATTTCAAGCAATGAAATTACCATTAGCAATGCAGCTAATGAGTTCACCCTAAGTTATTTGCCAGTGTTAAGTGGCGAGCCCAGTAACGCAATGTCTAGCTTCTTTGCCACTAATGCTAGGAATGTTGTGGCATCAGTCGATATTGATTATGCAGTAGATCGCTCAACTAACATGGTGACAGTTAGCCACTCTTATTTCGATGAGCAGGGAGCTAGTATTGAAACTATTGCTGGCTTGCATCCTTTGCATTGGAAGCACTCTTCTCAACTGACCTCCGATTATAAGATTCGCAGTGCCCGTGGGATTATCAAGTTTGCTCAACTAAACGAGTTTAGTTATGAGATTCCATATGTCGGTGTGCTACCAACAATGCCCTCAATAGCAAACACCTATGATCAGGGTGTTCTGGAGGGTCTAGTGACTGACTTTATTGATCAGGGAGAAGACTCCTGGATTAATAGCACTGATACATACTGGTCAGGGAAGGCATATGGTAAAGCTGCCGAGTTGGCGGCTATTGCTGACTCGATTGGAATGCAGAGTGAGGCAACACAGGTTATAGATTGGTTAAAGGCTCAACTATCAGATTGGTTTACTGCTGAGACTGATGGAGAATTAGATGTTTTCCGTTATTTTGTCTATGACGAGGAGTGGGATACATTATTGGGTTTAGAAGAGGCTTATGGATCCCATCAGCGCCTGGCTGACCATCACTTCCACTATGGTTACTTTGTGAGAGCTGCAGCTGAAGTGTGTCGAGTTGATGCGTCTTGGTGTGGTGATGATCAATTTGGACCTATGATTGAGTTGTTGATTCGCGATTATGCAGGTAGCAAGGACGATGACATGTTCCCATACTTACGTAATTTTGATCCGGCGAATGGATTTTCATGGGCGGACGGAAAGGCTGATGCTCTTCAAGGTAACAACAATGAGTCCACTTCTGAGGCGGCCAATGCCTATGGCGCGATTGTCTTATATGGTTTGATTACTGGTAATGATGCGCTAATTGAAAAAGGAATGTATCTACACGCTTCAACAGCAGCAGCTTATTGGCAATATTGGAATAATATTGATGGTTACAAGAATAGGGGCGGTGACCACGATAATTTTCCTTCAGGGTACAACAAGATTACTACGTCAATTATTTGGGCTAGTGGCGCTGACTTTGCTACATGGTTTAGCGGGGCTTATGCTCATATTTTAGGTATTCAAGGACTTCCATCTAGCCCATTAATTTTCCATGTCAGCCAATATTCAGACTATATGGCTGATTACGTTGCTCTTGGTTTGACTGAATCGAGTAATGGGAAACCCTCTGGATTGATTGATGACCAGTGGCGCGATCTTTGGTGGAATCTGTGGGCCATGACTGATGCGGATGCAGCAATTGCAGACTACAACACCGTAGGCTCAAGTTATGGAGCAGAGGCTGGAGAGTCAAAAGCTCATACCTACCATTGGATACATACATATAGTGCGCTCGGTCATTTGAAAACAGGCACTGGCGAACTAACATCCAACAATCCTGCCGCTTTGGCGTTTGATAAGAATGGTACCAGGACATACGTGGTGTATAACTTTACTAATCAGCCTCAAACGATTGTATATAGTGATGGTAAAAGTTTCACTGCGGTGCCTAACGCGTTCACTACGGCTAGCTCTGCAGACTAATAATTCTTCACACCAATACTCCGATTATCGGGGTATTGGTGTGAAGAGATCTCTGGTATCTCGTAACAAATAATCTGTGTACTGAGTTAGGCTTATTCGATAAAATCGCTCCTATCTTCTAATCTGCGTTAGCCTATGTTCAGCCTATTTAAAAAGCGTAATTTTTCGTTGTTTTGGTTGGGTGAGACCATATCAGTCATTGGCGATCAAATTAGTTTGATCGCTTTTCCTTGGTTGATTTTGCAAATGACTAACAGCGCGGCATTAACTGGTTTAGTGTTTGCCGTGCAAGGAATACCCAGAGCTGCGCTCATGCTTGCCGGAGGGGCGCTAGTAGACCGGACAAGCCCGCGACTTGTCATGCTGGTGTCTAATGGGTTAAGAATGATTTTAGTTGTTTATTTGGCGTATATGATTAGTCAAGATACAGCTGATATCACTTCAGTGTTTCTAATGGCCTTTGCTTTTGGTGTCGCGGACGCATTTTTTTATCCGGCTAGTATTTCGATTTTACCAAGCTTGGTTTCTCGTGATGAGCTTCAGGCGGGTAATGCTGTTTTGCAAACAACACTTCATTTAGGAATGACTGTTGGGCCTATGCTAGCTGCCCTTATTATTGCCGGTGAAGTTTCATCTATCAGCCATCACAGTGAGTTAGATAATGGTGTAGTGAGTAATTATGAGCTTGATCGGGAAGGCCTGGCTAGAGCATTTCTTGTAGATGGAGCAACATTTGCACTTTCGTTTTTGTCCCTCTTATTGGTCAGAGTAAGATCGCTGGAAGAATCCTCCACTAATGTAGTCAAGACCTCAATGTATGCTGAGATCAAGATCGCTATTCGCTGGGTATCGTCTATTCCCGCTGTTCGCCTTGGTTTTGTTGGCATGGCTGTTATCCATTTCTTTTTTATGCCTATGGTGTTTGTGGGTATTCCAGTATGGGCCAAGGAGCGTTTCTTAGAAGGGGCTTATGTATATGGTTTAGTGACAGCCGCTTTTGGTTTGGGCGCTTTTATTGGCGCTATTGGTAGCGCCTACCTCGCAGCGCCTGATGACAAAAAATTAATACCTTATATGTTTTGGTCCTACGTATTCAGTGGCTCAACATTGGCATTAATTATCTTCTACGACGCCTATTGGTGGGCGATGGTGCTATTTTTTATTTCCGGAGTATTCGAGGCATTTTTCTATGTGCACTTCACTACCTGGCTTCAAAAGATTACGCCGGAGAAACTATTAGGCAGAGTAATGAGCGTGTTGATGCTTATGTCGCTCGGGTTGGTGCCCATTGCCGATGCCATTATGGGCTTTGCCATCGACTTTAGTTTGGATATTACGATGGTTGCCTGTGGAGCATTGCTAATGGTCTTATGCGGGCTTCTCGCTTTGCATCCTAAGTCTAAAGTAGTTAGTTCGACTAAGGTTTAACCTTCCAGTGCATGCATAAGTGGATAGTTCTAATATTTGTGCTATCTTTAATTAGACGATGAAAAATAGTTTTGGTTGGAGTCGAACTACCATCATTATAAATTTTATGAGAATACGAATTTCAGAGAGGGACTACCATGAACAAAATTTTAACACTAGGACTTACATGTTTGTTTGTTACCGCATGCTCAGGAAATAAAGAAGAGACGGCAGTTGTTCCCCTTGCTGAGCAAGAAATGACTTGGGATGTTGTTGGGGAGGTTTTTTATAATGAGTTTATTCCTTGTACAGCGGGCCCTGACTTTAGTCCAGCTACCGTCGACGCAATGGTTACTGAGTGGAGAGCAGGAGGGTTAGCTCCTGACCTTTTAGGTGCTTGGGGCTATGCACCGGCAAGCGATCAAAATCAGTTCCCTAACGGTTGGTGGGAAGTGAGCTGGCCATCTAAAGAGGCAGCAGATGCTGTATGGGCGCAGTGGGCAGAAAATGAAGAAGCCCAAGCGTGGTCAACGAAGTACCAAAGTGTGATGGCTTGCGATGTACCTAGTAAATACGGCTGGGACTTTAAATTTTATCGCGCGCCAGATAGTTTTGGGCCCACGCCTGAGTCAGGAGAGTTTGCCTCTGCATATATTGCTTGCTCATTTAATGAAGGTAAGGGCTTTGAGGATCTTGAGGCAAGTATAGAGCTCTACAATGCCTGGTTAGATGGTTTGGATCCTGAATCTACAAGCTTTTATGCCTATGGTATTTATCCTGCCCGTCCTGAAACTGAAACCGAGGGTGTTGATTACTTTTGGGGTAATTTCCATGAGAGTTTCGAGACTATGAAGGCTGGCACTGAAGGCTTTCAGGCTACGGGTGCAGAGGTACAGGTAGCATTTGATGCTACTGCCACCTGTGTGAATCCTGATGTCTATGATTCTAAGGTGTTTTATGACCCAACAAACCCCGATTTTTCATGAAGGGTTGAGGTAACTCTAAAAGGGCTGCATGTGCAGCCCTTTTTGTTGGACTCTGCTAAAAGACTGACCGGTAAGACCCAAATCTGTTTATATGGATGTCCGAGAATGAATGACTTGAATTTTGTTGCATCAGGTATGATGATCCCCTTCTGATAACAAAATATCCACTAAGGGTTATTGATGAAGATTCACCAGTTATACACTCAGAGTTTTTTGCGTAATTTCACTTATTTAATTGAGCTTAATGATGGCGCTGCCATTGTTATTGACCCTTGGGAAGCGGAAATAGTGAACAGTGTTCTGTCTGATAATAAGCTGCGGCTAACAACCATTATAAATACCCATGAACACTGGGATCATACCCAAGGGAATGAGGCGCTTATTAGCGAGCATGGCTGCGATGTTTGGGCTCATGAGAATGGACATGGCAAAATACCAGGCTTAACCAGAATGTTGTCTGCTGGAGAGATAATTGATATTGAGGCAGGCTCTCAACTCAAGGTACTTAATACGCCGGGACACACTTTTGCTCACCTGTGTTTCCTTGTGATAGAAGATGGCCAAGCAAAGGCTGTGTTTACCGGAGATACACTTTTTAATGCGGGTGTGGGTAACTGTGGTAATGGTGGTGATGTGGAAGTTATGTATCACACCATTGCCGATCAGTTTCACACGTTGGATGATGGTGTGACCGTCTATCCAGGTCATGAGTATCTGGAAAATAATCTGCGTTTCACTCTGAGCTTAGAGGCAGACAATAAAGATGCACAAGCTTGGCTGATTAAAGCCATGGAGGCAGACCCAGCTGTGGCGCCTTTGACCACAACAATAGGTGATGAAAGAAAATTGAATACCTTCTTTCGTTTAAGTAATCAGGTTGTTCGTGAATCTGTTGGGCGTGTTGATGGTTCGGATAAAGACGTATTCATTGCTCTGCGATCTCGTCGGGACAATTGGTAGTTTGTGATTTAAAATGCTTCACTAGTAAGCAAAACACAGCTTTCATATAAATTAATAAAGATTTGGAAAATTGCATGACGGTTCGTACACGTATAGCTCCATCGCCTACAGGTGATCCCCATGTTGGTACAGCCTATGTCGCGCTATTTAATATGGCCTTTGCTCGCAGTCAGGGCGGTGAGTTTTTACTGCGCATTGAAGATACCGATCAAGCGCGGTCTACGCCTGAATCAGAAAAAGCGATTTTAGATGCTCTGCACTGGCTAGGTTTGGAATGGGATGAGGGCCCTGATAATGGCGGCCCGAAGGGCCCATATCGTCAAAGCGAACGCTCAGAAATCTATCGCAAACATGCTGACCAGCTTCTAGAGAGTGGCCATGCGTTCAGGTGCTTCTGTACCTCAGAGCGTCTTGATGAATTACGTGCAACACAAATGGAAAACAAACAACAGCTGGGCTATGACGGTCATTGTATGCACATAGATCAAGCTGAGGCAGCTTCTCGGGCAGCACAAGGTGAATCACACGTGGTACGAATGCGGGTGCCCAGAGAAGGGCAGTGCACCTTTAATGATATGTTACGCGGTGAAATCAGTATTGACTGGACTCAAATTGATCTTCAGATATTGTTGAAGGCCGATGGCATGCCTACCTACCACCTAGCGAACGTAGTGGATGACCATCTGATGGAGATCAGCCATGTGATTCGTGGTGAAGAGTGGATTAATTCAGCCCCCAAGCATATTTTACTTTACCAATATTTTGGTTGGGACACGCCAGTCTTCTGTCATCTGCCATTACTTCGTAACGTTGACAAGAGCAAGCTATCTAAACGTAAAAACCCAACTAGTATTCTTTACTACCAACGCATGGGTTATCTGCCCGAGGCTCTGCTTAATTATCTCGGTCGTATGGGTTGGTCTATGCCAGATGAGCGGGAGAAATTTAATTTACAGGAAATGCTAGCAGAGTTCGATATTCAGCGGGTTTCCCTCGGTGGACCCGTGTTTGATGTTGAAAAGCTTAGCTGGCTCAACGGACTGTGGATTCGTGAAGAGTTAACCGATGAGCAATTGGCCGATCGTTTGCATGACTGGGCCTTAAATCGTGATGTATTAATGGCTTTCTTGCCCTTTGCAAAACAGCGGATGGAAACCCTCTCAGACATCGCTCCACTAGGGAGTTACTTAGTGTCGGGCATGCTACCGATTACAGCGGAACAACTAAAATCTGCTGGTATTGATGAAGAGCCTTTGATGGAAGTGTTACAGTATTCTCTATGGCGCTTAGAGTCGGTTCAGAACTGGCAGCGCGACACTATTTTTGAGGCGTTAAAATATGTTGCTGATGCCATGGGAATTAAACTAAAACCATTCCTAGCACCACTATTTATTGCAATTGCTGGAAGCAGTGCATCGATTTCAGTGATGGACTCTATGAATTTGCTGGGTGCGGATATGTCCCGCGCGCGATTGCGTTACGCAATTGAGTTATTGGGTGGCATTGGCAAAAAGAAATTAAAGAAAATGGAGAAGGCTTATCAGCAATTGAGCTGAAGGGCTTGCTGTGTGGGACAAGGCTCTTGACTTGGTAAATGGGCATCCCTATCATGCGCGTCTGTTTGGGGCCTTAGCTCAGCTGGGAGAGCGCAACACTGGCAGTGTTGAGGTCAGCGGTTCGATCCCGCTAGGCTCCACCAAAATCGTAAATCCCTCGCACTTATAAGTGCGAGGGATTTTTTTTGGTTTTGTATGCACATGTGTATTCGATTGATTAAATAATGCTACTATCTTACCCTAGTCATAATTGATTAACCGTCGAACACATATTAGGGTGGAGCATATGAAGCAATGTAACAGCTCAAGATCCTCCAAGCGTAATGCCTTGGCGCTAATGCTTTTTGTTGGCCTTTTTTCAGGTTCTGTTGGCTCAAATACAGACAGTGAAGTGCACGCTATTTCTGTGTTATCTAATTCAGACGGATCGTTAGATATTGACGGTAACGGTGAGCTTGATGCTTTAACTGATGGATTGTTGATATTACGAAGTATGTTTGAGCTCTCAGGAGGTCAGTTAACCCAGGGATCTATTGGGGATGACGCTATTTATACAGACTCAGATGATATTGAGGCTCGCATTTCTTCCTTGGGGGATAATCTCGATATTGATCAAGATGGAAGTGTGGATGCTCTTAGCGATGGCTTAATTATTTTACGGTACCTTTTTGGATTGACTGGAGAACCGCTGACCACAGGCGTAATTTCCGATGATGCTCAGCGCTCCAGCATCGCTGAGATAGAAGAATACCTACTGCAATTAAGCAGCGCTGTGGACGCTGAGATTTTTAGCGGAAAAGTCATCGACGGATATGTGGCCGGCGCCAATATATTTATCGATCAAAACTTTAATTTTCAACAAGATGCGGGTGAGTACAGTGCAACAACAGATTCCAATGGAGAGTTTTCGATATCAGTAGATTCCTCGATAGCCTCCTGTTTAAAGGCACGGCCCATTATAGCAAATGTTCCAGTAGGGGCAGTTGACTCTACGCTAGGTACAGTAACGCAAGCCTATCAGATGATCTTGCCGTCGATAGATGATACGGGTGCATCTTCAATTGTTATTTCGCCTTTTACCTCTTTATTTTCTGAAGCCATACTAAATGCAAAATCCAATTTAAAAGAGGACTTAACGGTCGATGAGGGGTGTTCCTCGTCTGGTGATGATGTCGCAAGTACAATTTCATCAAGGATTGATTCCTTGAAGTTATCAATAAGTAATAGTTTTGGAATTTCATTTACAGACTTAACGTCTGATTTTATTGCATCATCTGGTGTAAAAGTAAATGAGACGGCGGCACAAAATATAGCAAAACTCCTTCCATATCTTCAAAAAATTGATAATCAAGTATCAGATGGATTGACGAGTAAGTTTGGGAAAGACATACGTGCCAATGTTTCACTTTCAGAATCAGCCCTAGCTATTATCTTTGGGGGGTCCTCTTACGAGAAATTACCATTGGATTTTAAAAGTGTGTATAGGACAGATGCTAACGCTGCCGGTTGGTATCAAGAAGAGAGGTTAGATGCTAGTGGTGCATTTATTTCAGATAGTGGCGTTTTATCTAGAGCTGATTGTTCAGAGACAGATACAGAGCTTTGCAGCATTACTGACTTGTCGTTAAAGAACATTTCAAATGCTTCAACCTCATACCAACAAACATCCGACTTTTTCAATAGCGACATTGATTTTAATGACATAAATGTTACCTCCGGTACCTTGTATGTTAATGCGAGCGACAGCAGAACTTGGAGAAATAACTCAGCGAATTGGAGAGATAAAAACAACAGAGACAGGGAATGCCAAGCAGATAATCAAATCAGATTCCAAAATTCCGTAATCGCTGGAACTAAAACAGAATTTCAGTACTCATCATACTCGCAAGGGTATCAAAAAGCTGACTGTGATTTGGTAAGACACTACTATTTTCCAATTTTGAAAACTCAAACGTTTATAGACAATGTGGCTGGAAATAGTTTGCAAATGAGTTATTACGTACATGATATTAATCGCTCAGGCATTTCTGAAAATTTTCCTTATGACTTTATAAGCAATAGGATAAATATTGACCCCACGGCAATGATAAAAGAAATAGCGGCCTTACCCAGGACGCTGGCGGACCTTGATAAGATTCGTCGAATGCTCAATGGGGGAGATTATGTTCTGTATGTTTATCATAAAGATAGCGCTACTAACGCATATTTCGAAGTTGGAACAAACCCTAGAAATGATATGTTTTGGGATTATGCTTCAGGCTCTAATGATAGGCTTTATGGGCAATCAGCTAGAACAGCTTTTTATAATAGAGTTAGTGCGGAGTCAGCTTTCTCATCAAGTATTTATGGTGATAGCGCGCCAGTGAATCCTGGTGTTTTAGGTAGAATTTCGAATTCGCTAATTGAAGTAATAGACTATTCTGGAAGTGATCAAATAAAAATTCCGGTGTACCCTACATATGATGCAGCCTCTAAAACATTGGATTTTTCTATTAATGGTGCTTCTCTTGATTTAGAAAATATTCATAACTTTATCGAAAATGGAATTAATGGAACCCCTGTATCTGCCAATGTTTGGTACAACCCCGATGATTCAATTTCCGCTACAGTTCCGGTGAAGCTGTTTCTATATCAAGGTAATGACACTACCGTTGATCCAGGAGAGGGCTATTTCTCGATTGAATTTGATTTGACTGTTACCTCCGCAGAGGGAAATGAGGATAATCCAACTCAGAGAACAGCAATACAGACATGGGAAGTTCCAGTTGATTCAGAAATTATCGTTAAATACACCGAGGATTCGGTAACTTTAACAAAGAATATATCTAATGGAGATGTGGATAGAATTGTTTTGTCGGACGGTACAATAAATGACCTTGATACTGCTGTTATCGGTCAACCTTCAACTCTTAATGCAAAGATTCTTACTTTAATCGCGGAGGTATCTAGCGATATTGATGGAATTAAAGGGTTTTTCACTGATAGTGGAACTTACACTTTGAAAGTGGACCTTGCGGCCGGGGGGCACTCATTAGTTGGTTATTACAGAAACACCATCGACTACATAACAGGAACTTTTACAGTGAAAAGTACCCCTACTTATCCTATCTCAGTTAATGATATGAGAATCCATGAAGGTTCTACTGAAGACTTATGCTTCTTTAGGCCATCTAAAGGTAACTTGGACCCAACGTCATTTAATTTGAGTTTTACCCAAAGAGAGAGACCGGGAAAAGGGGCTTTAGCTGATGACTTCTCACTTTCCGCATCTACAGTAAATTTTGTTGACGGCGAAACTCAAAAATGCGTTCAAATTACAGCGACGGAAGACACGCACTTTGACTGGGTGCACGATGCTTACATAGACATCTCCTCTCCTTCAAGTGGGCAGGCATTAAGTCGATCTCAAGTGAAAATTTCTATCCTTGATTCATATGGTTATCAAAATAGAATAAGCTTTAAAGAGAGATAAGGTCGCGCATATTTGGGTAGTAACCTTTGGTTACAATCAAGCAATCAATTATCTGGGTCCATGGCTTATGTCATTATACTTAGGGCGTTTTACATTCTTCTTTAGATGCCTATGCGTACTGAGTGTCGGAGTTGTGCAGGCTCCGGTGATTAACGCATCAGAATATAGCATTTCAGTTGATCAGCGCTTAATGGATCGTGATTGGTCCTTTTTGCCGACGGTGCCAC
>Ga0207964_1000452_pt1 | contig 10963 bp, 9 predicted proteins | sample Knorr_S23_td_250_FD_185608 | JGI IMG/M metagenome (GOLD analysis project Ga0207964, IMG submission 185608) | Marine microbial communities from Southern Atlantic Ocean transect - Knorr_S23_td_250_ad_251m_LV_A (SPAdes) (version 2) | ecosystem: Environmental > Aquatic > Marine > Oceanic | place...
CATTATTCTGACTGAAAGCGGCATTATTGCCTATCAAACCGATTACACTGCAGAACCAATGGATGTTCCGGACTACGAACATAATCATGTGATGCGAAAAAGTCTTACAGGTACCTGGGGTACAGATTTAGGACAAACGAATTACACCAGCGGAGACCTCATCAACAATACATTTAGTGTAAACCTCGAAGAAGCGTGGATTGCCGGGAACATGTCTGTTGTGGCCTTTATCTCGAACACAAATACATACGAGATTATTCAAGCTGAAGAAATTCACATCACAGAATAAGATGAAAAAGCTTTTTACACATCTTTTTATTTTATTTTTCGGAGTCTGTACTGCACAAAATTTTGACGCAGGGCTTATGGGTGGCTTCACCACGAGTCAGGTTTCAGGAGATCAATTGGGAGGGTATGACAAACTTGGCGCCCGACTCGGAGCCTATGTAAGTTATCCACTCCAAAAAAAGATGAATCTGCAAGTAGAGATGCAGTACATTCAAAAAGGAAGTAAAAAACCATTCATCAAAAACAGCCCTCAAACCTATTCTTTTAATCTTCACTACATCGAAGTTCCGCTTACCATGAACTATCAGATAAAAGAAGGGATCTATTTAGAAGGTGGAATTGGCACAGCATATTTATTTGCACACAAAGAACAAAACGAGTACGGAGACATCAATACTGACAAGCCCAATACATTCGCCGTTGATCTTTTGATCGGTGCTCAATATCAGTTCAAGAAAAATGTGAAGTTAAACCTGAGATTTGGAAAATCTTTAACTCCTGTTCGTAAACATTCTTCTGCTGGTGAATGGGGTTTAAATAAAGGGCAATATTCTACCATACTTTCATTAGCTTTGATGTATCAAATTAGTCGTTGATGAAACACAAAATTATCGTTGCAATAAGCGGAGCCAGTGGTGCTGTTTATGCTAAAGTTCTTTTAGACAAATTGGTTCTTCTACAAGATCAAATTGATGCTGTAGGGATCATTATGTCCAAAAATGCAAAAGACGTCTGGGAATTTGAACTGGGAAATGATTCCTACAAAAACTATCCTTTTGACTATTACGAAAAGGATGATTTTATGGCTCCTTTTGCTTCCGGATCAGCACAATACAACACTATGATCGTAGCTCCTTGTTCTATGGGTACTCTGGGCAGAATAGCCGCAGGTATTTCTAATGACCTCGTAAGTAGAGCTGCCGACGTCATCTTAAAGGAACGTAGAAGGTTAGTTCTCATCAGTAGAGATACTCCTTTAAATCTTATTCATATTAATAATATGAAAACGGTAACCGAAGCAGGTGGAGTTATTATGCCGGCTTCTCCATCCTTTTACAGCAAGCCGAACACGTTCGAGGAACTTGCAGCTACAGTCATCGATAGAGCGCTTGATCTATCTGGTTTTCAGCAAGATAGCTGCCGATGGCAGTCTTGAATGTTAATATCTTTCTTGAAAATTAAGATTCTTTGACACAATTTAAACGCTTAATTCCGTTATCTTAGAGCTAATAATAAAATTATTCTATGCTTGAATTTAGTAAAAATGTACTCCAGAAAGTCAGTTTTGATCACCATTTATTTGAAAAGGAATTGACAAAATCATTACAGTGGATCAACCAAACAGATGCTGAAAGTTTACGAGAGTGGTGTCTGGAGATGTATGGCAATAAATACTCCCACATCATACAGCAAGCTTTCGAAACAATAATTTAAAAAAGAAGGTCTTAAACGAAGATCTTTTTTGTATTTGATCGACTTAAAATAAATTCAATCCATGATCATGATACACGCGACCCAAATGCTTGTAGGCGGCCTCCGTAGCCATTCTGCCTCTTTGAGTCCTTACAATGTAACCTTCCTGAATTAAATAAGGTTCATAAACCTCTTCTAATGTTGCAGCTTGCTCACTTACTGCAGTCGCAATTGTTCCAACACCTACAGGTCCTCCTTTAAACTTGTCGATAATGGTTTCGAGGATCATGACATCCATTTCATCTAAGCCCTTCTTATCGACTTTAAGAGCATCTAATGCAATATTGGTAATAGACATGTCAATATTACCTGTTCCCTTGATTTGGGCAAAGTCACGAACTCTGCGCAATAAAGCATTCGCTATTCGAGGAGTCCCTCTACTTCTGCCCGCAATTTCTCCTGCAGCATCAAAATCAATGGGTACATCTAATATCCCCGCAGAACGATCTACTATTTTAGATAACAATTCTGAATTGTAATACTCTAATCGGCAATTAATACCAAAACGAGCCCTTAAAGGTGCTGTAAGCAAACCTGAACGAGTTGTAGCCCCAATAAGTGTAAATGGATTTAAATTAATTTGAACAGAACGTGCATTTGGTCCCGACTCGATCAAAATATCAATTTTAAAATCTTCCATAGCAGAATAAAGGTATTCCTCTACCACAGGAGATAATCTGTGAATCTCATCGATAAATAAAACGTCCCGTTCTTCAAGATTTGTTAATAATCCGGCCAGATCACCGGGTTTATCTAAAACAGGTCCCGAAGTAACTTTCATATGAACACCAAGTTCATTTGCAATAATACCTGCCAAAGTAGTTTTACCTAAACCCGGAGGTCCATGCAAAAGCACATGATCCAGAGCATCTTCTCTTTGATTTGATGCAGAGACGAAAACCTCCAAATTATCAACTACCTTTTTTTGCCCCGAAAAATCATCGAAGGCAGCAGGACGAAGTTTAATTTCAAATTCGTTTTCTTCTGTACCAAAATCTTCTGAAGAAGCGTCTAAATGTTCATTCATAAAGCCAAACTATGAAAACAAATGTAAATAAATTAAAACGCAAGTCGCAAGTTGAAAGTTGAAAGTTTAGGTAGTAGGTAAAAGTATGATGGTAGGTAGGTTGGTATCAGGTATTAGATTCTGTAAACTGATGAAAACAGATCACTTTTCACTCAAAACTTAAAACTTATCACTCAAAACTTCACTGCCAACTGAGAACTGATCACCCTCTCACATCAAGCCTTTCTCGCAGCATGTTCCCCACCAACATAAATGCCAACACCAAAAACATAATTGCCATTCCCGGAGCTACTGCTAAGTAAGCTTTATCGAGAATAATGTAAGCGTAATGATCTTTTATCATAGCTCCCCACGATGGCATTGGAGCCTGTGCTCCGATACCCAGAAAGCTCAACCCGGCCTCAATTAATATCGCCGAAGCAAAGTTTGCTGCAGAAATAACAATGATCGGACTAATAATATTAGGCAAAATATGACGGAACATGATCCTAAGATCTCCAAAACCTAAAACTTTAGCCGCCTGTATGTATTCCATTTGTTTTAAACTCATTACCTGCCCTCTAACCACACGAGCCACTTCTACCCACATCGTTAGTCCAACCGCCACAAACACCTGCCAGAACCCTTTCCCTAAAGCCAAACTAATTGCAATAACCATCAACAAGGTTGGAATAGACCAAACCACATTAATCAGCCACATAATAGCATTATCTATCCACGAACCATAATAGCCCGAGATCAACCCTAAAGTGATGCCTATTACCAAAGAAATAAAAACAGAAACAAAACCCACAGCCAAAGAAATTCGAGTAGCTACCATCAATCTACTCAACAGATCTCTGCCATACTTATCCGTTCCTAAATAGAATTTCCTTTTGTAACTACCGGTTTCCAAACGGGCTCCTTCTAATTGCTCAACAGGTATTTCTTTTTGATAGGAAGAACCAAAAGACGTGTAAGTCACAATATTTTCTTTTAGCTCAAAAGAGTTAACCGGCAAAGAGGTGTAGCTTTTCTTTTTACCATAAATAAGCCGATCCATAAATGAAGTATGGTCGTCTGAATGATGTTTCAACTTAATAAAAGACACCTCTGCTCCGGGCTTCAAAGTGCTTAACTCCAGATGCATTTCATTGGCAAAAGGACTGTTGTCCGGTGCCAGATAATAAGCAAATACAGCAACAACAAAAGTCATTGCGATAATTAGCAATCCAAAAATTCCCGGGATGTGTATTTTTTTATTCCTCACCTTTTAACAGAATTGCTTAAAACTACAAAAAATGTGGGTATTAGGGACTAGGTATTTTGGTAGGTTGGTAGGTTGGTAGGTTGGTAGATTGGTAGGTTGGTAGGTTGGTGTGTTAGTAGGTGTCACTAAAAACTTCATTAATCATTGGTCATTAATTAGTCATTAATCATTAGTCATTAATTAGTCATTGGTCATTGGTCATTAGTCATTGGTCATTGGTCATTAGTCATTGGTCATTAGTCATTGGTCATTAGTCATTAATTAGGTATCTTATTTTACAAAGAGTATATTTATCACATTCCAGCACACAGCTGGAAAAACAAAAATCATCCATTGAGTAAAGAAAAGATCATATTAGGAATAGACCCGGGAACAACAATTATGGGATTCGGTCTCGTCCGAAAGAAGGGTTCACAATTCGAAATGATTATGATGGACGTACTCATACTCAACAAAATCAAAGATCCATATCTAAAACTTCAAAAGATCTTTGAAAAAAGTTTAGCCATCATAGACCACTACCATCCGGACGAAGTAGCCTTGGAAGCTCCGTTCTTTGGCAAAAATGTTCAATCTATGTTGAAGTTAGGGCGGGCACAAGGCGTGGCTATGGCAGCAGCACTTCAAAGAGAAATCCCGGTAACCGAATATGCCCCACTAAAGATCAAAAAAGCCATTACAGGTCGTGGATCAGCTTCTAAAGAACAAGTAGCAGGGATGCTCATGCAATTACTTAATCTGAAAGAAATGCCAAAATATCTGGATGCTACTGATGGACTCGCTGCCGCAGTTTGTCACGGATTACAAAACGGTGCCTTAGGATCAAAAAAGGGCTACTCCTCCTGGTCTAATTTCATTAAGGATAATGAAGATCGGATTGGTAATGGATAATTGAAAATTGTCAATTGAAAACTGGTCACTGATCACCACTTAAAGCTTCGCCTTTATCTTTTCAGCAATCGCTTGAAGTTCTACCGGCTCTAACTTCAATTTTGGTCTTGAGAAATTAATATCCTCCACCGATTGTAAAGGGATTAAATGAATATGTGCATGAGGCACTTCCAATCCTATGACGGCTACGCCTACTCTTTCACAAGGAATTGCCTGATCTACTGCCTTAGCAACTTTTTTTGCAAAAACCCACAGATCTTGATACTCCTGATCCTGAATATCAAAAATGTAATCCGTTTCCTTTTTAGGAATAACTAAAACATGACCTTTAGCAAGAGGAAATATGTCTAAAAATGCCAAAAAATTATCGTCTTCAGCAATCTTATTACATGGTATTTCTCCCCGAACGATCTTTGTAAAAATGCTTGCCATTATCTGGAAATCTCTAAAATCTCAAACTTTACCATTCCGGCAGGGACTTGAATTTCGGCAATTTCTCCAACCTTTTTACCCAACAAACCGGTACCAATAGGTGAATTAATAGAAATTTTACCTGTCTTAATATCAGCTTCTGTTTCTGCCACCAAGGTAAAAGTCATTTCAGCTTTTGTGTTTAGGTTTTTAATTTTCACAATAGACAATGCGAGTACCTTATCCGTATCTAACTGAGACTCATCAATAACACGAGCACCAACATACATCTCTTCAAGTTTCGCAATCTTCATCTCAAGCATCCCCTGCGCCTCTTTTGCCGCATCGTACTCAGCATTTTCAGACAAGTCCCCTTTATCTCTGGCTTCTGCTATTTGCTGAGAAATACTTGGTCTTTCAACAAATTTCAACTGATCCAACTCCTCTTTCAACTTCTGAAGCCCTTCTTCTGTATAATATGAAACTGTAGACATAATCAAAAAATTTGGTTTTTCTAAATAACACAAAAAGAAGACCCTAGGGGTCCTCTTTTTACAAATTTATAAATATTCTTCTAAAAATAAAATAATTCTTATAGTGTAATTCTGGCACCTATTGAGTGTGGTGAAGCTAATGGACTAGCCGCTCTGTAAGAATAATCTAAACCAAAATTAGTCCCATTACTCAACGGCAACTCGAATGAAGCACCAAAGTTCAATCCTGTAAAGGCAGTTGTTCTACCATTGGAGAAATCTTCAGTAATACCTTTTTCATGAACATAACCGGCTCTAAGCATAAAGTACGTTTTGTAAGCATACTCTGCACCGACACCAATTTGATCCTTTGTGAAAGAATTTGAAGTGAAATTACCGGCTAATGTCAAGCGATTATCCTGATCGATATGAATATCGTAAGCCCCCCCAATATTAAGTGAAGAAGGTAACTCGTAAGCCTCTTCACGCATATCATAAGTCATGGCATAATCCTGACCATGTGCATTCGAATTGGTATTTCTCAAGTCATTACCATCACCCGCAAATTTCATCTTAGGACCTACATTTTTCAAAGAGATACCAAATTTTATCTGGCGATCTACACCTGCCACATATTGCACCCCTGCATCTAAAGAAACTCCCGACGCTTTTAGATCAGGAATAGATTCAGAGATCATTCGAACGGTAGCACCACAAGAAATATTATCGGTAAATTTCTTAGCATAAGAAAATCCGATATTCATATAAGATGGAGAATAGGTAGCTCCTGTACCTTCCGGTTGCTCGGTCGTAGTAATCTCAATATCACCAAGATCCATTGACATCACAGACAAGCCCAGTACGGCACCATCTTCTAATGCTTTGGCAATACCAAAGGCGTTGATCTTGATATCAGCAAACCAAGAAGTACTGGAGAATAACAATTCTGTATTCACTGTTTGCGACAAACCGGCAACATTCATAAAGGAAGCTTCAAGTCCTGAAACGGAAGCGGTATTAATACCTCCCCAACCCGATGATCGAGCCCAGGGATTAATTAATAATTCTGTCGCTCCGGCCTGACCTGAACGTTGTTCGTTACCTGCTAATGCACTCGTAGAATAAAGTGTCACCAAGCCTGCAAAAAAAACAGGAAGCAAATGCTTTGTATATTTGTTCATAACCATAGTCGTATGAAATTTAGTCTTTAACATTTATTCTATTAAAATGAGTCTAAGTCAATTGGTCGAAGGGCTCCAAACCACTTCAAGACTTTTTCACCTATCTCTCCGGCATCAACGTGAATAATGTAAACACCCGACGAGATGGCTACATTATGGTCGTTTTTAAGATCCCAATCCCAACCTGTCACGTTTTGATCGCTGTCAAGGTTTACCTGACGCACTAAAGTACCTGAAACATTGTAGATCGAAACCGTACAGGTTTTAGGTAAGTTCGTTATTCTAACTCTGTGATCAACCTGATCTTTCTCGTAGTTATTAGAACCATAATAAGGGTTCGGCACTACACGGATAAGATCCATGGCATTCTGAGCAGCATCCATATTTTCGGTTACCGTCTGAATGTCGTTCGTGTTGAAGGTTAAATACGGATTCCCACCATTTTCTGTAGAAGCATCATCTTCGCAATCACTGTCATCCATATTGTATTCATCATAAGCCTTAGAAACACGAATCTTCACTTCGATGTCTCCATCAGATACCGTAGCATTTGACGATAATATTGGGATAGAGACCCAGGCCGCATCACCAAATACTTTTCTCTTATTTGAATCAGAAGACATATTTGTTAACCGGCTGTATAGTGGATTTTTAGTTGCATCAGAACCGGCATAAGCACTCTTCATAATGTACACATAGTGTCTACCACCATAGATCACATCGTATGAATCATCCGGATCCTCTGTATGGTCAGCATATTGATCTCCTTCAGTTAATGAAGAGGTTGGATTCCACTTCATATCCGTACCATTATCATCCGGGTGATCCGAAGATTCACCAAACATGATGTTCAGACGCACACCTTTTTCAAGATCTAAAGCATAACCAGGAAACCAAGAAAATCCGGTTGTTCCTGAATTATCAGGGCTTCCATCTTTGTCAACCGAAGCATCAGATTTCAAATTCAATCGATTAGAACCTGAACCTGTTTCTATAACAGGCCCTCTGGTCCATAAAGACTTATCGTCAGTAAACACAATATCCACAGAAGGAACAGCTTTAAGAGCGCTTAATGACTGGAATTCTTCCCAGGCCGGCGAGTGTGCAAAAGATCCTCCCTGACCATCAACACCGATCAAACGATAAGGTGCCCAGGCTCCATTCAGGATCTTTTCGTAAGATTCTCCATTATCAACATTTGCATGATCAACAGCATCAGTACCTGAACGGATCCAGTTATTAGCAAAGATGAAATTATCATCTTCAATTGGGTGAAATTCATCTGTATCTCTAAGATAATCCAACCAGGAGGTGGCATCATCTTTATTTTCAGAAACGCTTAAGAACCCATTCATAGAAGTGCTTACAGCACCCTCATCACCAGGGTTAATCCCATCCTGAATCATTACAGAAAGACCCCAGTCGATAATAATCTGTTCATTCTTAACTTCAATAGTTTGCTCAGAGGATATCGTATCACCTGTAGTGGTATTCACAAGGATCCAGTTGGCATTTTTTCCAATGTCGACCATTTTAAATGTAAACTCAGCCTGAGGTACGTTCAATGGATCCACCACTTTGATATTAACCGGACCACCATCCATAGCATAACCCGTTTCTGCGATACAGAATCCTGAAATTATAGCCTCACGTGTTTCCGTAGTAAACTCTAATTCCATTCCACCGTTACCCATACCTTCCATACGGATCATGGAAGGAATCGTTCCGTACTCGGCATTTTGAATGGTACCATCAGCCTCTGCATTCGGAATGTGTGGAATTAGAGAATATTGCTTAATATTTTTACGTCCCGCTAAATATGGTTTTTTCTGACCATAGAAGCTTGGTGCATACTTATCACCCGGATCAGAGACCTGATCGGGAGCATATTCCAAATACTCGTTATACGCATAAGCGATAGCCGTATAATAATAGGTCTTATGATTAATTAAAGTACGATCTCCGGCAGCAAACAGATCATCTGTTATTAATACAGAATGTGTTATCCCATCATTTGCAGCTTCTAATGTCATATCCTGAGGAATACTTGCCTGAAGTTCCGGACTATAGTCGAAATTGATCAACTGTGCAATTGGAGAATCTGTTTCTTCGTCAGTAATCATACCATCAGCATCACGATAGTTTTTAACATCTGCCTGGAATACCAAACGTGCTTTATCTACATCGTAAACATCTGCGGCTGTCACTGTTTCATCTCTCAACTGGAAAATTTGGTATCCCTCAAAAACATACTCATTTCTGTAAGGCAGAGTTTGTAAGCTGTCGTAGAAACCAATGATGTTCACTTCATCTGCTTCCACATATTGCTCCATAAAGTTATTTGATGCAACAGAATTAGAAATGGTAAGAACCAATTCCTGGTCTAACTCCTGAACCGTTAAATCCGGAGCATCAGGACCATCCAATACCTCAAAACAAACATCAAATAATTTTTGGGCTTTATCATCTGCCAAACGCATTAACTCTACGGATGCCCAGGCACCACCCTCGTTGGCACGCGCCCAAACCACCCCTGTCGTAATCGTATTAATAGCTCCCGGCTCTAAAGTAAACGGACCGGCAGATTGAATAAAACGACGGTCAGCCGGTGGATTACCCGCTGTTTGCTCCGTCCAGGTCTGACCGGAGAATGCTGGATCCGTATCACCCGGGAACATAAAGTTACATGGTGTGTTCGCCTGATCTCTACCATCTCCTCCATAAGTCATCGACAAGCCATCCAACCATATACCTTTAAGATAGTTATAATAGTCAGGAGCTAAATCAGGATTCCCATCAGGAGTAGAATTAATGTTATTATAGTAAACAAACTTAGACATCGTCAACTGTTCACCTGCATTGGTTATACTATCATTACCCAAAGTGTCCGGTTCATATATTGGATCCGCTAAAGGTCCACGGAAGAAATCTACACCAATGGCAGGAGGATTTACACCATAACCAACAGCAGTTCCATCATCCTCATCTCCATTATAACAATAACCCAAACCACGTACCACATCACAACCTACATAATCATCCTGATAATCTCCTAAATCAGGATCTACCCAAACACCAAAATACGTCTCATTTAAGGAATTATGCGAACGGTTGATCATTTTGTAGTTGTAGAAGGTCATGTTATTGATCTCATCATTCGTAGAGAATGCAAAAGCCTGAGCCTGAATCTCCAAACCTATTGCTGTTTCAGAACCCGATTCGGTATGCGTGTTCCCATTGTCATTGTAAACCCACCATAAAGTCTGGTCTCCAAATAACATATCACCTTCTTTACAATTTAAAGCTGCATCTAAATTATACTCCGGATAATCCCCTGCTAATGCATCGTAGTGACCATCTCCATTTACATCACGATAAGGAGCTAAGGTCTCAAGAGCATAATAAGGCGAAGTACCTACTTGTTCATCATAGCCTGAAAAAGCATTCGATAAATCGTCGGTAGTACGATTCCCCGGATAATCTAAAATAGATTGGGGAATCACATAATCCGGATACTCAACCGAAGGGTCATCTGAATTCACATAGGCAACAAATTCTTCCACATCTGTTCTTAATATTACAAAGTGCTTATCGTACTGAGCACAAATAGATGCTTCGGTACTTCCGTATTTAGAATTCGGAAGCTCTTCTCCGGTTAAACGAGCATTATCAAGTGGTCCGGGCCAATAATCACTACCTGACTGACGATAGGTTTGACCGGCAACTTTAATTTGACCGTTGTCGTCCATACCACCGATCCAAAGTGCACCAGCAAACATAGAATGTTTACCCGAACCTTTGGGGATTTCATAGCGACCATTTGTAAGATCCCACCACATATCGCCACCATTCAAAATGGTTGTTTTAACATTATTAATATCTAATAATGTTTGAGCTGTACCGACAGCACAGTTATAAGCTAAAGTCTGCACAGGACTAGTAGCATCACCACCGGCATAATTCACGTTCT
>Ga0207964_1000453_pt1 | contig 10953 bp, 8 predicted proteins | sample Knorr_S23_td_250_FD_185608 | JGI IMG/M metagenome (GOLD analysis project Ga0207964, IMG submission 185608) | Marine microbial communities from Southern Atlantic Ocean transect - Knorr_S23_td_250_ad_251m_LV_A (SPAdes) (version 2) | ecosystem: Environmental > Aquatic > Marine > Oceanic | place...
GATGATCAGGGATCTCAATAATTTCCACCAATCCTGTTTCCGGGTTTATACCTGTAGCTTTCATGCCTGCAGCTTCGTAATCTGCTAAATACTTGCTATTAAATTCATAACGATGACGGTGACGCTCATCAATATTATCAGCTCCATATACTGCGTGAGCAATAGAACCTTTCTTCAATTCACATGCACAAGACCCCAAACGCATCGTCCCCCCCTTATTGGTGATCTTCTTTTGCTCTTCCATGATGTCAATGACCGGATAAGAACTTTCAGGATCCATCTCTGCAGAATGTGCTCCTTCAAAATTTAATACGTTTCTGGCATATTCAATAACTGAAGCCTGCATACCTAAACAAATTCCTAAAAATGGAATATTGTTTTCACGGGCATAACGTACGGCATAAAGTTTACCGTCAATACCTCTGGGTCCAAAACCCGGAGCAACCAATACACCATCCATATTTTTTAAAGCTTCCTCAGCAGAAACATCATCTAACTTCTCAGAATGTATCCAATGTAAATTCACCTTACATCTGGAAACTGAACTCGCGTGAATAAATGATTCAGAAATAGATTTATAGGAATCTTTAAGCTCTACATATTTACCTACCAGGGCAATATCTACGGTGTTTTTAGGATTATTAAGGTTGTATACAAATTCTTCCCAGTTGGTAATATCTGCTTCTCCCGAATAACTTAAACCTAACTTCTTAAGAACAACTTTATCCAACTGCTCTTCTTTCATTAATTTAGGTACATCATAAATTGTAGCTGCATCTATAGATTGTATCACCGAATCAGTCTGCACATTACAAAACAAGGCTAATTTTCTTCGAATACCTTCATTTATCTGATGTTCTGTTCTACACACCAATACATCCGGAAATACCCCCGACTCTTGTAATGCTTTTACAGAATGTTGTGTTGGTTTTGTTTTAAGCTCACCTGCTGCAGCTAAATAAGGAATTAATGTTAGATGAACCACAGCGCAGTCGTCCGGTCTTTCCCAACATACCTGACGAACACTTTCTACATAAGGCAAAGACTCAATATCACCTACAGTACCCCCAAGTTCAGTAATAACAACATCATAATCCCCGGAATTGCCAAGGATTTGCATACGCTCTTTAATCTCATTTGTAATATGGGGGATCACCTGAACCGTCTTTCCTAAAAAATCTCCTCTACGCTCTTTTTCAATAACCGACTGGTACACGCTACCTGTGGTCACATTATTTGCTTGCGAAGTCGAGTGATTCATAAAACGTTCGTAATGCCCAAGATCCAGATCTGTTTCAGCTCCGTCGTCCGTAACAAAACACTCACCATGCTCATAAGGATTGAGTGTTCCGGGGTCAACGTTTAAATAAGGATCAAATTTTTGAATGGTCACTCGATAACCTCTACTCTGTAGAAGTGTCGCTAATGAAGCGGAGATTATTCCCTTTCCTAAAGATGATGTTACACCACCTGTTACAAACACATACTTAGCTGAGGCCATTAAAATAAGATCATTTTCTCGGGTTTAGGATGTTTTTAAAAACAACCTCCCAAAATTAGAAATAATCAATCAGACAAAGTAGCGTTTTTGATTTTTTTTAAAACTGCCAATTTGCACCTATACTCAGCATTAAAGGTAATTGATCTATTCTAGAGTCTGTCAGCTGATCGTAATAGAAAATATTCGCTCTGTTATACAGATTACTAATGCTAAAGATCGTTTCTAAAACACTTCTCCTGGAAAACTTTATTTGCTTTTTAATCGATAGATCCAAACGATGGTACGCCGGCATTTGACCCAGGTTATGATCCGCGTATAACACGCCTAATTCATCGTTTGATTGTGTTACATCTGTTACAATACCATCCTCAAAAGTGAGGTTCTCATAATACCCCTGAGTCTCCGTAAACGGAAAACCTGAGCCGAAATTCCAACGTGTATCAATCGTCCAGGATCTGTCTTCACCAAATACATACGAACCAACAAAATTTATATTATGTCTTCTGTCGTAATGAGGTGCATAAGTCCCGAAAGCATCTGTACGACTTACTTTACCTAAAGAATAAACCATCCACAAACTGGTCTGCTGATCATTATACTTCACCAAAAAGTCCAGCCCTTTCGCCAAACCACTTTCTACAATAAAATCTTTTTTTAATTCGTCGGCGATATCGTAATTATTCTGGTTGTCCTCATGAAGCTTGTTTCTGTTTAAATTAATCAACTGATTAAAATCTTTCACATAAGCTTCTAAATTAACTGACCAGTTCTCATTTATATCATATTCTAAACCTACGATGGCATGTTTCGCCTTCTGAAGATATGTTGTGCGCTCCTCACCATGAAGCATATCAGGTAAATTAGTCGTACTTGAGATGTAGCCCTGGAAAAGATTTACAACTTCACGACCTGTAGTTACTGCAATTAAATTTTGAGAAAACAATCCTGCAGAAGACTTTAAACGCAAATCTTCAGTTAAATTATACTTTAAGCCCAAACGAGGTTCAAACGAAGACTCTCCTAATGAAGTATAGGAATGATAACGAACTCCAGGTTCTAATAACAAACGGGTACCCACGTATTTATACTTTACATAGCCCGCAAACTCAGTCGTGTTATCATTGTGAGAAACTTTTATATTAGATGGAGTATAAAAATTTAATGTATTTCCATAACCTAAAACTTCAATTCCATACTTTACCTGATTCTCTCCTTCAAGAAAATAAGTAAAATCTAGTCCGGTATTAAAACCTCCAATCGTACTCGTTTTAGACTTAGCACCTACATTCGTTTGTTCAGTATCGTAATCAGAATAGGCGAAATTACCCTCAACAAGCATGGTAGAGCTACCGGGAATCAAAACAAAATTACTACCAAAACCATGCGACCTCCATGAGTAATTTGTTACTGATGAATACAAGACATCATCTCCGTAATTAAATCCAAAAACATTAAACTTACTTCCATTAGCTCCCGTAAAAGATACTTTGCCATAAATATCGATAAAACTATAAGGCAAGCCTTCATCTCCTACATACGAATAGATCGATTGTGAAGTTTTATCCAGATAAGAAGTTTTTGAAGAAATAATAAACGAACTGCTCGAACCATTTTCTTTCTGTCCGAATAAGGGGCCCTCAAGCAGTAATTTTGCTCCAAAAGTACTTGCAGAGACTTTACCTGCCAACCTTTTCTTATTACCATCACGGGTTTTAATATCTACTACTGAGGAAATACGACTACCATACTCTGCGTTAAAACCACCTGTATAAACATCAGCCGTTTTAATAACATCGGTATCAAAAACAGAAAACAATCCTATAGAGTGAAATGCATTGTATAAGATCATTCCATCTAACAAAACGACATTGTGAATGGGTGCACCACCCCGAATATACAGCTGTCCTCCCTGATCGCCTGTGAACACCACACCTGGCAAAACCTGCAAATATTGTACAATATCAGGCTCTCCTCCTATAGATGGTAATTTCTTTAAAGATCTGGCCGTTAACTTTATTACAGAAGTATTTATACCGGTCTTTGCTTCCTGACGCTCTGCAGACAACTGAACCGTATTCAACTGAATACTCGATTCTCTTAAATAGAATTTCTTATTTACAATGTTATTGGCTTCTACTTCCACAGGAACTGTTAAACCATCAAAACCAATATAAGTAACCACAAGATTGTATTTCCCTACAGGAACTTTAGACAAATTGAAAAATCCGTTCACATCGGTAACACCACCTATTTGAGTTCCCTCCAAAATAATATTCGAAAACATAGCAGGTTCTCCCGACTCTTCTTCATACACAAATCCACGAACGGTTCCTGACTGAGCTAAAAGCTCTGCTGAGGCAAACAATAAGATAACAAAAAGTAATATTCTATTCATAATATATTTTCAAGAGGTAAATACAAAACTTAAGTATTATGCACACTCTTAACAAGTATCATTCCATTTAATATCAAATAAAAAAGAGTTCATAATGAACTCTTTTTTATTGTTTAACCTTTTCGGTTTACTTAGCTTCCACAAGCTTCACAGTCAGGATCATCAATAGAACAAGCCTGTGGTTGTTCCTTATCTTCTAAATCGTTTAACCACGATGAAAATGAATCTTCTTCATGATTTTGCTGTGAAGCGTTTAATTTTTCCTGGTCTTTAATATCAGACATAACTTAAATTTTAATAATGAGTACTTCTTAGCTATTACTAAGTTATTTATTTAATAAGCCAAATCACAGAGAAAATCGAATTCTTATTAACAAACCGGAAGTCTTATTTTATCGGATTTACTTACACTTATTAACGATTTTTACGGGTAAGTTATTATTGATTATTGTCATGCTGTCATCCTGAGCCTGTCGAAGGGGAGCTTGTCGAAGTGCGACAGACTCAGGATGCCACCAACCAACAACAAAAATCTTAGAATAAAAGAACATTAATATTATATTTGTTGGAATTACGGTTTTATGACGCACGAACAGATTTTAGCTGATTTAAAAGCAAAAAAATACAACACTACCTACTTTTTAGCCGGAGAGGAGACTTTCTACATAGATCTAATTTGCGACTACATAGAAAAGAATGTATTGAATGAAGCTGACAAGGGGTTTAACCAAACCGTACTTTACGGTAGAGACGTAGAAATAGGAGCCTTAATTTCTGCTGCGAAGCAATTTCCAATGATGTCAGAGAATACAGTTATTATTGTTAAGGAAGCTCAGGATCTTAAAAAAATTGAAGAATTAAAGTCTTACGTTGAGCAGCCACTCAACAGCACTCTGTTGGTTTTATGTTACCGAGGTAAAAAACTCGACAAACGCAAAGCCTTATATAAAAGCCTACAGAAAAAGGGCCTTTACTTTGAAAGTAATAAACTCTATGAAAACAAAATTCCCGATTGGATAAAAGCATATTTACGTGCCAGAGACTACAGTATAGGTAATAAATCTGCAGCCATGCTTACCGAGTTTTTAGGAAACGACCTATCTAAAATTTCCGGAGAACTTAATAAACTTTGCATTCTGGCTCCTAAAGGTTCAGAAATTACCGAGCAACTTATTGAAGATCATATCGGGATCAGTAAGGATTACAACAACTTTGAACTTCAGAACGCAGTGATGAACAAAGATATCCTGAAAGCCAATCGGATTATCAAATACTTCGAAGCCAATCCTAAAAACAATCCAATCGTAGTTACATTGTCAGTGCTTTATAATTTATTCAGCAAAATACTCATCTACCACGGACTTAGTGATAAAAACCCACAAACGGTCGCCAGAAGCTTGGGGGTTAATCCTTATTTCGTAAAAGACTACCAAAAAGCCGCACAAACATACAACCTTAAAAATTCGGTTAAAGCATTAGACATACTTCGCAAAGCAGATGTAAAATCTAAAGGATATCACAACCCCTCCACTTCTCATGGGGACTTATTAAAAGAAGTGATCTACCAACTTTGTTATTAATCGAATCGTAGGTGTTTTACCGTTAATCCTTGATTTTTTAGCTCCATTAGTGCATCCACCCCAATTTGAACATGATCTTTTACATATTCGCGGGTTATCTTTTTATCGCTTTCTGAAGTTTTTACTCCCTCGGGAACCATGGGCTGATCAGAAACAAGCAATAATGCTCCACAAGGAATATGATTTACAAAACCAACGGTAAAGAGCGTTGCAGTCTCCATATCAATTCCCATACAACGACTTTCTCTTAAATACGCTTTAAATTCTTCATCATGCTCCCATACACGTCTGTTTGTCGTAAACACCGTTCCGGTCCAATAATCGCGCTCATAATTACGAATGGTCGTAGAAATGGCTTTCTGCAAGGCAAAAGAAGGTAAAGCCGGAATTTCTGCCGGCAAGTAATCATCTGAAGCCCCCTCACCTCTTATGGCTGCAATAGGAAGAATTAAATCGCCCAATTCATTTTTCTTTTTTAAACCTCCGCATTTTCCAAGAAACAAAACGGCTTTAGGCTTGGTAGCACTCAATAGATCCATGATGGTAGCGGCATTAGCACTCCCCATGCCAAAGTTGATCATCGTTACTCCATTTGCTGTGGTATTAGGCATAGCTTTATCCAAACCATTAATCTTACAACGGTGGATCTCCGCAAACTCATTTAAATAATATTGAAAGTTTGTAAGCAAAACATAATCACTCATTTCAGACAGTTTAATTCCTGTATATCTGGGAAGCCAGTTTTCTACGATATCACTCTTGTTTTTCATAAACGACCTATTGTATTTTTTATCTGTGTTTAATGTATATTCGTTTCTCAACTTTATGTATGCAAGAACTAAATTTACCTAATTATTCCATCAAACTCAAAAAGGAGCATAAAAAGACCTTGATCTTCGACCCTATACGGAAGAAATATATCGTTCTTACTCCGGAAGAATGGGTACGTCAAAACTTTATTCAATTTCTGATTCAGGAGAAAGGTTACCCTGCATCATTAATGGCTGTAGAAATGGGGATTGACGTAGTAAATACTAAAAAACGCTGCGACATCGTACTCTATAACAACAAAGGTTTACCCCACATTATTGTGGAATGTAAAGCCCCCTCAATAAAGATTTCTCAAGATGCTTTCGACCAAATCGCTCGTTATAATATGACACTCAAAACAGATCTTCTGATTGTTACCAACGGACTCCAACATTATACCTGCATAATAGATCACGAAAATAAGCGCTATCAATTTTTGAAGGAAATACCTGGGTATTAGTTGGTGGTTAGTGGTTGTCATCCTAAGCTTGTCGAAGGGCGGTACCTGAGCTTGACGAAGGGTGGTACTAAAACTTTGACGATGACTAAGACAATATCTTCTCTAGCTTCTGAATTCTGATAACTGATTGCTGACAATTATTGTTGATGATCCAATCTACCAATCTACTAACCTACTAACCTACCAATCTACTTACTAAGTAATGCCTTATTATAGTTATCAATGGCAACAAAATAATCCGGATCTTCAAGAACATTCACATCACATATCTTCTCAGCTTTCTTAATTAAGGCGACACAATCCGCACTTAAATGACGTAAATGAATTGTCTTAGCATTTGCCTGATAGCGTTCGGCTAATTTATTGATCGCCTCAATAGCCGACTGATCCATAATTTTCGATTCTTTAAAATCGATAATAACTTCTTTCGGATCTTCAGCAATTTTGAATTTCGAGTTAAACAACTCAACAGAACCAAAAAATAAAGGACCATAAATCTCATAATGCTTTACACCATGCTCATCAACATGTTTACGTGCACGAATACGCAACGCATTTTCCCAGGAAAATACTAAGGAGGAAACAATAACACCTGCGATCACTGCAATTGCCAGGTCAAACAACACCGTCAATACCGTTACCAAAACAATTACAATAATATCGGGCAAAGGAATCTTATTCCACACCTTAAATGTATTCCACGCAAAGGTTCCGATCACTACCATAAACATCACGCCTACCAAAGCAGCAATAGGCACCATTTCTATGTACACCGAGGCAAATAAAATAAAACATAATAAAGCCAATGCAGCCACAATACCGGACAACCTTCCACGCCCTCCGGACTTAATATTAATGATACTCTGCCCAATCATGGCGCATCCTCCCATACCACCGAAAAAACCATTTACAATATTGGCAGCACCCTGAGCAACACACTCTCTGTTTCCGCTTCCATGAGTTTCAGTTAACTCATCGATAAGGTTAAGTGTCATTAAAGATTCTATTAAACCAATCGCTGCTAAAATTAAAGCGTAAGGCGTAATAAATTTTAACGTTTCAAAAGACAAGTCAATCATTGGGACGTTAAAGCTTGGTAAACCGGCTTTAATACCCTCTCCTCCCCCTGCAACAATAAAAGATTTTACCGTTTCTGTTTCTACATCACCAAAAATCACAATGAAAGAAACTGTAATAATAGCAATTAAAGCAGCCGGTAATTTCTTGGTTAACGTAGGTAGCAAAAACATAATAGCCATGGTTAAACCCACCAAACCCAACATGATATATAAAGCTGTGCCCTGCAACCACGCTCCTTGAGTTTTAAACATGCCTAATTGCGAAATAAAAATAACAATCGCCAAACCATTTACAAAGCCCATCATTACCGAATGTGGGATCATACGCACAAACTTCCCCATCCTAAAAAAACCTGCGGTTGACTGAAGTATCCCTGTTAGTACCAATGTGGCAAACAAATATTGAAGTCCCATCATTGCTCCGTCAGCTCCCATAGCATTCCCTTCTTTCACAAGGTGAACCATAACTACAGCTAAAGCTCCTGTAGCTCCGGAAATCATCCCGGGTCTACCGCCAAAAATTGCTGTAATCAATCCCATCATAAATGCACCATACAAACCTACAACAGGCGAAATTCCTGCTACAAAAGCAAAAGCAACCGCCTCAGGTACCAATGCCAAAGCTACCGTTAAACCCGATAAAACATCATCTTTTACACTTCCCTGTGTTTTATCAATAAATTCAAAAGTAGATTTCATTTTTTGTTTTTTTGAGGGTGATAATAAGCAGGCGAAGGTAAGGACATTATTAAGAGTACAAAAGAGATTTCTTTAATTGAAAGTATTCATTCTTAAAATCAATTCGATTTCTTATTTTTGGATGCGAGAGCTTTTAACGAAAACGGAAAATGTAAATTACGGCAAATGAATAGAACACAGATATTAAACAAGCAACAGATTCAACAAAAGTTGAATCGCATAGCCTGGCAAATTTTTGAAGCCAATTATCAGGAATCAGTTATTGTAATCGCCGGAATTAATGGCAATGGATTTTTGATAGCCCAACGGTTAACTGCAATTATCAAGGAAATATCTGACATCAATGTTCTTTTAACAGAAATTAAAATCAATAAAAAGGAACCTTTCAACTCCCCTATTGAATTAAGCCTTAAAGAAACAGATTATATTGATAAGGTAGTGATTCTAGTAGACGATGTATTAAACTCCGGAAAAACGATGATCTACGGTGTAAAGTACTTCTTAAACGCCCCTGTAAAAAAAATCAACACAACAACACTTATCGACCGAAAACACCCACGTTTCCCCATTCGTACTGATTATGCCGGACTGGTACTCTCAACATCCATAAAAGACCATGTAGCTGTTGAGCTGGAAACTAACGAAGGCGTGTACGTAGAATAATACCTCCCCACAAGTTCTCATTTCGTTGAACACGACCGTTTATTCTTAATTATTAGCAATCTCACAATGCTACGGGATATTGTTTTACTCCGTTTTCAATTCTCAATAATCAATTATGCCATACTTTTATTTTTACTTCCCCCTCAGCGTACTATTGCTTATACACTTTATTGACAGTAGTTTTAGTTTTTAGGTAATAAATACCTGTCTTTAAATAAGACAGATCAATCGTCACTCTTTTTTTATTTTTTTCTACGGGTGTAACTATTTTTATTAATTTTTGCCCTAACATATTGTATACACCAATAGTTTCTATTTCTTTCCTACATCCTTCTATCTTAATTAAACTATTTGTAGGATTAGGATAAACTGATACCGTTTGTAAGTTATTATTTGTAATTAAATTGTTTTGATTTAATTCATTCACAACATCCAACCCATCCCCATGTTCAAAAAAATCTATGGTAACAAAATTTGGGAATTTATTTTTTTCTAGCATACACTGATTAGCCCTGTTAATAAAATAAGGGTTTGAATTAACTACAATAGCTTCACTTTCATTTCCAACACCTAATCCAGAAGTGATAAAATGATTTAATATAAATAAATCGTTCAATAAGTCTCCTCTATTAAAATTACAACTAAAGTCGTTCACATTATTTGCAGAAAAATGAGTTTCAACAGCGTAATCCCAAATATAGTGATACCACCCCTGACTACTATTTGCTTGATTAACATCAGAAAAAACAACCAACCGAGTATTATTATTAATCATGGTCTGTAGGGTTGGCCAAGAACATGATGCCAGATCATGAGCATATAAAAACTCTGATAATCCGACTAAATTAATTACATTTTCAATAGAATCCACATTTGTATAACATTCTAAAATTATTGTAACAACCTCATTATTATTATGATCAAGAAATAATTTAATTTCATTAAAAAAAGACGACAATGGTTCCGATCCTAAAAGACTGAATCCATGATATACTGTAGGAATTCCATCAACATCATATACATCAATCATTAAACCTCTTACACCGCTATTAAGTTGAGATGTAACATTAAGATTATGATTAGGATAATTAAATCCGTCTTCAACTGAATTAAATGAATTATGTGTTGTTAAATAAGCAACCTCATTGTATTTCTTATCACATAAAATTTGATATCCATTGCATTGACCATAAGTCTTTACACTATAAAACAAAGAAATAATAACAGGTAAAAATAATCTGATTTGTATTTTCATTTGCTTAACTGCATTCATAGATTATTTAAATTTATGGATTATCAAAAAACAAATTACGGTCTACAATATTAGCTAAAGATACAATTCCTCACTTATGTTTTTTTATTCAGCAAGCAGAACACAAGAAAAAGCCCCCACCACCAAGATGAGGACTTCTGCCAAATAACTTAAAATCTATAAAATGAAAAAATTAAATTAACATACACAAATATAACTACTTAACATTATACGACGCAATAGGTAATACCACTCATTTTTACTTTTACAGGTAATATATCCTATTTAAAAAATTCAAACATCTTCAATGGATTTTAATGTTCAATTTTAATCATAAATCATTGCAATTAAAAACTCCCGCATTTCTGCAGGAGTTTTTTTGTGTAACGATTTTTATTTTCTTCTTTCTCTTCTGCTTCTGGATCCGGAATTACGATCTCTAGAGCCCGATCCTCTTCGATCTTTAGACCACTCTCTTCTACCACCACTTCTACGACGATCTCTAACGCCACCA
>Ga0207964_1000454_pt1 | contig 10949 bp, 12 predicted proteins | sample Knorr_S23_td_250_FD_185608 | JGI IMG/M metagenome (GOLD analysis project Ga0207964, IMG submission 185608) | Marine microbial communities from Southern Atlantic Ocean transect - Knorr_S23_td_250_ad_251m_LV_A (SPAdes) (version 2) | ecosystem: Environmental > Aquatic > Marine > Oceanic | place...
TGTCGAGCATTTCAGGATATTTATCATGAACCATCCCGGTTAAATCACCACCATCATCAAGTATCATGTTGGCATCCCATGGCTTACCATCATGAAGAATAGTTTGTTCAATACACCACAAAAATTGCTCTTCTGTTTCGCCTTTCCATGCAAAAACAGGAATATTTCTCGCAGCCATAGCAGAAGCTGCATGATCTTGTGTTGAAAAAATATTGCAAGATGACCAGCGTATTTCCGCACCAAGATCAATCAATGTTTCCATAAGGACAGCAGTTTGAATTGTCATATGAATACAGCCCATAATCTTTGCGCCTTTGAGCGGCTGCTCTTTGCTGTATTTTTCTCTGAGCGCCATTAAGGCTGGCATTTCAGATTCAGCTAGCTCAATTTCCTTGCGTCCAAAATCTGCAAGGTTAATATCAGCTACCTTGAAATCATTGCTCAAGCTATCGAGGTCAAGATTAGAAACCTTGAATTCTTTACTATTAATAGTTGAATTGCTCATTTATTTTCCTTGTTAGTTGAAAAAAATGAGCGTCGTTTTGATTGCCAAGCCTGATTGAGAATTTTCTCATTGCAACGCTCCTTGGCAGGATGGTAATTATACCAAAAACAAAATTAAAAGAAACTATTTTAGTAGATCGGCTCTATTTGTTTTTTCCCAGCTTATTGAGTCTTCTGTCCTACCAAAGTGGCCATAACTTGCAGTTTGCTGGTAAATAGGTCGCTTTAAATCCAGCATTGCAATTAAACCTTTGGGACGAAGATCAAAATGCTCTCTAATTAAAGCAACGATTTCATGATTAGGCATCTCACCTGTTCCAAATGTATCAACACTAATGCTGGTTGGTTCGGCAACGCCAATAGCATAGGAGACTTGAATTTCACATCTTTTAGCAATACCAGCAGCTACAATATTTTTTGCAACATAACGAGTCGCATACGCCGCACTTCTATCTACTTTTGAAGGATCTTTACCAGAAAATGCTCCTCCTCCGTGTCTTGCCATACCGCCGTATGTGTCAACTATAATTTTCCTTCCAGTAAGTCCAGCATCACCTACAGGTCCGCCAATTTCAAAATTACCAGTTGGATTAATATGATATTGAGTTTCGTTAGTAAGCCATTTTTCAGGAAGAATAGGTTTGATAATATTTTCTAAAACGCTCTCTCTAAGCTCATTTAAGGAAATATCTCCATCGTGTTGAGTGGATAGAACAACAGCATCAATTCCAACAATTTGATTTCCTTCATAAATACAGGAAACTTGTGATTTAGCATCTGGACGAAGCCACGGTATTGATCCACTTAGCATCAAATCAGCTTGCTGTCTCACAAGTTGATGAGAGATCATAATCGGAGCAGGCATTAGCTCTTCAGTTGAATTTTCAGCATAGCCAAACATGAGTCCTTGGTCGCCCGCTCCTTGTTCATGATTTTCACTTTCTGTAACACCCATTGAAATATCTTGAGATTGCCTTCCAAGCAGATTTGTTATTGAGCAGGTTGCTCCATTAAAGCCATATTCATCTTTGTCATAGCCAATTCCAAGAATAGTTTTTCTAACTATAGCTTCATAATCTATTTCAGCCGCAGTAGTTATTTCTCCAGCTAATACAACCTGATTGTCTTTGACTAAGGTTTCAACAGCTACCCTAGAGCTAGGATCTTGATCAAGAGCAGCATCTAAAATGGCATCAGATATTTGGTCACAAACTTTATCGGGGTGTCCTGCAGAGACAGATTCAGAGGTAAAAATCATTTTAAAATCCTATTAAATTCAAATTGAAGCTAAAGGAAAATTTTATTATAAATGATCAGCTTTAGCTTGATTTAGTCGCAAAAACGACAACGCTAGCAATCGGAGCAAATCAGCGTTAACTAATTATAACCATAAGACATTTAATGTAAAGTTTATTCGAGGCTTATTTTTAACGATAACGCACTAAGAAATGGAGTAAGGATAAGACTCAGTATTAAGATAAATCCTAGAAAATATAATTGGCCATCCATTACTAGGTTTGACTGGGCATGAGAAACCGCACTAGTTGCAAAAATTAGAATTGGGATATAAAGAGGAAGTATTAGCAAAGATAATAGCATTCCAGAATTTTTTATTCCAACAACAAGAGAGGCGCCAATGGAGCCAATTAAGCTTAAGCATGGCGTTGCAATAATCAAAGTTACTATCAAAATATTGATGCTCTTAGAGTCTAGAAAAAGCGCCATGCCAAGGAAAGGAGACAAAATAATAATTGGAAGTCCTGAGAGAATCCAATGAGCTATCGTTTTAGCCAATAGAATGAGTGAAAGTGAGTGATGAGAAATAATCATTTGTTCAAGCACTCCATTATCAAAGTCATAATGAAATAATGTGTTAAGAGATAGAAGAACAGAAAGCATCGTTATTACCCAAATGATTCCTGGTGCCATATTTGATAGAGTTTCAGCCTCAGGGCTTATCGCTATTGGAAACAAAGAAATAGAGATAACAAAAAACATTAAAGGATTAAGGAAGCTAGAAGGGTTTCTAACCGCCATTTTTAGGTCTCTTGATATTGTTGTAAAGAAGATATTCAAAGTGAAATCTCCTTTAAATTTTCAATATTACATTCCTGATGAGTAGTCAAAATACACATGCCACCATGTTTGCAATGCTCCTCAATTTTTTTTTCAAAAATCTTAATTGCTTTAGAATCAAGCGCCGAAAAAGGCTCATCTAATAGCCAGACGTTTGATTGAGAAATAAACAGAAGAGACAGGGCAATTCTCTTTTTCTGACCAGCTGAGAGTGTTCCGACAAGGTCATTCTCATATTTTTCTAGGCCTACTTGTTTAAGGGCTATAGAATAATCATTTTCTAAGCTTTCATTACCAAGAAGTGAGCTGTACTTTAAATTTTCAATACAACTTAATTCTGGACTTAAGGTTGCTAAATGTCCAAGATAAAGAAAATCAAGTTTATATGCATCACTGTTCAATTTAAAAGAATCGTAATCTATTTCGCCTGACTCAAAGGAACTCAGACCGGCAATAATTCTCAGAAGTGAAGTTTTTCCAGAGCCATTTGGACCTGAAACTTTTAAGATTTCTCCAGAATTTATCTCAAATGACAGATTTTCAAAGAGAAGGTTGTAACCTTTTTGACAGCTTAAGTTGTTTACTTTAAGTTTCGACATCAGTCTATTTTAGTTGATACCCCAAATCATCGAAGGGTAATCTATTTAGCTAAGCCACAGAAAAGAAGTGTTAATTATCGACTAATAAGCCATCAAGCCCAGTTTTATCAATTTCAGCTAGTATGTTGCTATCAAATATTAATCTCAAGCGGTACTGAATCTTGGTTTTACCTTCAATTGAGGAGTGATTAATGTAGTCCCACTGATATTGATGAAAGGGATCAATAATGCTAGGTGAGCCTATTAAATTCATTACCATCTCCTTAGTCATCCCGAGTTGAAGCTGATTGACTTCACTCATATTAAGAACTGATCCTTGCATAATTGTGGGTTTGTAGACCTCTATAGAGGGTAATTTTGGCTTCGCCCAACTAGGTAAAGAAAGCTTAGGCATCTTTGGTAGATCTGGCATTGAGAACTTTGGCATTTTAGGAAGTTCAGGCGCCTTTGGAAGGGAATTGGAACAACCAGAAAGCAGCATAATCGTAAGCAAAATAAAAGTTAATCTATTCATCTATAGTTAAACATATAAAATATAAGAAGGATTTTACCTTAAGGATTTTTTAATGGATGCAGAAGATTTAAAAAGTGCTGGTCTAAAAGTCACCCTACCAAGGCTTAAAATTTTAGAGGTTCTAGAAAACTCTCCAAGTCACCATCTAAGCGCGGAGGATATCTACAGAGTGCTAATTGAGCAAAATGAAGAAGTTGGTGTTGCAACAATCTATCGAGTTTTATCTCAATTTGAAGAATCAGGTATTGTGCAAAAATTAAATTTTGAAAATAATCAAGCCGTCTATGAGTTGTGCGGAGCAGACCATCATGATCACCTAGTTTGCGTTAAATGTAATAAGATTATTGAATTTCAAGATGATGTGATTGAGCAGCATCAGATTCAAATTGCACAAAAACATGGTTTCGATTTGACTGACCATTCTTTATATCTCTATGGCTTGTGCAAGGACTGTCATTAATCTTATTTTAGTCTCTATAGGTTATGGATGATTTTATATATAGAGCCATAATTGCTTCGATTGGTGTTTCATTAATTGCAGGTTCGCTTGGATGTTTTGTAATTTGGAAGCGACTTTCATATTTCTCTGATTCAATTTCACATAGCGCTCTTTTAGGCGTGGCTTTGGGTCTTGCAACCGGATTAGGCATTAATTTAGGTTTAGTAATTGTGGGCGGTTTATTTGCAGCCCTAATTGTTATACTTCAACAAAAAGATTTTTGGTCTAGTGATGCTGTTCTTGGTATTTTCTCTCACGTATCACTGTCACTAGGAATAGTGGTTCTTGGAATTATAGGAAATCAAAATACAGATTACTTTGCCTATCTCTTTGGAGATATCTTGTCTATTACTTCAAAAGACCTCTTTTGGATTTTTTCGGTAGGAGTAATAGTCATTTTAATTTTAGTATCTAATTGGAAAAAGTTATTACTACTCACCCTTAATGAAGAACTCGCTAAAGCTGAGGGCATCAATAAACTATATTACGATCTTCTTTTCATGTTTTTGATTGCCTTAGCAGTTTCAGTATCAGTGCAAATTGTTGGGGTACTTCTTATTACATCTCTTCTGATTATTCCTCCAGCAATTGCAAGAGTCATTTCAAATTCACCAGTTGTCATGATATTTACTTCTATGTTAGTGTCTATTGCTGCAGTGCTAGTAGGTCTCTATCTTTCAATCGATTTTGATCTTGCAACTGGTCCAACAATTGTAATCACATTGGGTGCATTATTTTTTATCGCACAGTTTTTACCTAAAAAAGATTAAAGGCTTGCGTTAAGCTCTGTCAACTGATTAGTTTGCTGCTCAATAATAAGAGGATCAATTATTGATTCTAATTCGCCTTCCATAACTTCGTTGAGCTTATAAAGAGTAAGGTTGATTCGATGATCAGTAACTCTTCCCTGAGGATAGTTGTAAGTGCGAATTCTTTGCGATCTATCTCCACTTCCAACCAACTCTTTTCTCTGTGATGCTTGCTCCATTTGTTGCTCCTGTTGTTGTGAATCTAAAATTCTTGAAGCAAGAACTGACATAGCTTGAGCTTTATTTTTGTGCTGGGACCTTCCATCCTGGCATTCAACAACTGTTCCAGTTGGAATATGCGTGACTCTAACAGCTGAGTCGGTTTTATTAACATGTTGACCACCAGCTCCAGAGGCTCTAAAAGTGTCAACTCTGACGTCATTCATATTAATATCAACCTCTTCAATATTAGAGACTTCAGGCATCACTGCAACTGTGCATGCAGATGTATGGACCCTTCCTTGAGATTCAGTTTCTGGGACTCTTTGAACGCGGTGAGCGCCAGATTCAAACTTAAGTTTTGAATAAACATTTGTCCCACTAATTCTTGCAATGATTTCTTTAAACCCACCATGCTCACCAACGCTTGAACTTAAAATTTCAAGTTGCCATTTAGATTTTTCAACATATCGAGTATACATTCTGTATAGATCGCCTGAAAAAATGCTAGCCTCATCGCCACCAGTTCCAGCTCTAATTTCAATGATAATATTTCTAGAGTCGTTAGGGTCTTTTGGAAGTAAAGCTTTTTTAAGGTCTAACTCCAATTGCTTTAAAACTTCTTGACCAGATGATATCTCTTCTTGCGCCATTTCTTTAATCTCTTCATCTTGCTCGTTTAATAGTTTTTCTGCAGCTTCGATATTATCTACAGTCGATAGATACTCTTTGTATTTATCATTAACTGGTGTTAATTGTGAATGCTCAATCGAAAGCTCTCTAAACTTATTTTGATCAGAAGCAATAGATTGATCGGATAGAAGCGCATTGATTTCTTCTAGGCGCATTGATAATTGCTCTAACTTAGAAAGAATAGACTGATTCATTAACTTCCAATCTTTGAGTGTTTATTAGTATCTTTATCTACTTTAACTTCAGAGTTAGAGTTAGATTTGCTAGGTTTTTTTAATTTTTCTAGGGATTGGTGCAATAACTTATTGGTGAGTTTGTCAGCAAGCTCTTCAACAACAAGATCTGGACTAGAGCCAGATTTAAGTTTTCTTATCGCTATCTGGAGAAGCTCGTCTTTCAGTAAATTGGCTTGCCTTCTGTAATTTTTTATAACCTCTTCATTAGGAATACTATTGAGCCAATCAATGAATTCAATACTGCTGAGCTTGATTATTTTTTCAGCATCAACCTTTTCTTTGAGTCTTTCTTCTAGGTTACTGTTAGCAATTTGCTGAAGGTCATCAACTGTATAGAGAAATACATCCTCAAGTTGATTAACTTCAGGCTCAATATCTCTTGGAATTGCTAAATCAATTAGAAGCATAGGCTGATGTTTTCTTTGAAGAAGAACCGTCTCTACTAATCCCTTTCCAATAATTGGGATGGGAGCTGCAGTAGACGAGATAACTACATCTGCACGATGAAGATTTTCTGATAAGCTTTTTAAAGCGATAGCTTCAGCATTATGTTTAATTGCAATAGGCTGAGCGTTCTCGAGTGTTCTGTTAGCAAAAATCATATCTTTAACACCTCTTTTATTGAGATGCTGAGCACTCAGCTCAACCATTTCCCCGGCACCAATTAATAGTACAGTTTGATTCTCTAAATTGGTAAAGATTTTTTCACTGAGTTTTACTGCGCAATAAGCAACAGATATTGGGGAGGAGCCAATATTTGTATCCGTTCTTACTTTCTTTGCAGTCTTGAATACATGTTGAAAAAGTCTTTCAAGAATTTTATCTAACGCACCTTGCGTTTTTGAGATTTGATATGCCTCTTTAAGTTGACCAAATATTTGCGGCTCACCGAGAACAAGTGATTCTAAACCACAAGCCACTTTACAAATGTGATCTATAGCTTCATTAGATTCAAAAAAAGAAACATATTCAAGGAGTGATAAATGATCAATTGCATGTGTCGATGCCAAAAATTTTAATAAGGTCTCGCGAATATTTTTTGAATTATGAGATACATAAATCTCAGATCTATTGCAGGTTGAAAATATCACGCATGCTTTAATATCTGCAATTGATAATAAATTCGATATAGCAGTTGGCAATTCACTTGAAGCAAATGCTACTTTTTCCCTGATTTCAACTGGGGCTAATTGATGACTAATACTAAGTACCGCAATATTTGACATTGAAAAAGTCATTGAAAATTAATCGATTAATTATACCTTTCATTTCAATGACATTCCAATTTATACTTTGTCGTTCAACTTCTAGTTTTACATAAACAATCAACCTTAGTATCGATTGGTCTAAAATACCTAGCATAATCTAATAAATAAATACTTTGCATGATAGAAGAGGATAGATTGATTGGTGGTGAAAATCAGTCCAATGAAGATCTCAAGGCTGCCTCAGTTCGACCTAATTCTTTCGCAGATTACATTGGACAAGAAGACGTCAAATCACAAATGACTCTGTTCATTAAGGCTGCAAGATCACGTGAAGATGTCCTTGATCATTGCCTTATATATGGGCCTCCTGGGCTTGGTAAAACTACCTTGGCTAATGTAATTGCTAACCAGATGAATGCTGGTATTAAGCAGACATCTGGACCTGTTTTGGAGCGCTCTGGTGATTTGGCTGCAATTCTAACAAAGCTTGAGCCTTATGACATACTCTTTATTGATGAAATCCATAGGCTAAATCCTGTAGTGGAAGAAATTTTGTATCCTGCGCTTGAAGACTTTAAGTTGGATATACTTGTTGGAGAGGGGGTGGCTGCGCACTCAGTTCAACTAGATTTACCCCCGTTTACTTTAATTGGAGCGACTACAAGAGCTGGAATGCTTACCTCTCCCTTGAGAGATAGATTTGGTATTGTTCATAGGTTGTCTTTTTATAATCTTAATGAGCTTCAAAAAATTATTGAAAGGTCCGCATCTATATTAAAAATAAAGATTGAAAAAAAGGGTTCTAAAGAGATTGCAAAGCGATCAAGAGGGACTCCAAGGATTGCAAATCGGCTTTTAAGACGAGTTCGTGATTTCGCAGATGTCAAAACAAAAGGAATCATAAATGTTGAGATTGCAAAAGAGGCTCTTGCGGCTTTAAAGGTCGACGAAGCTGGACTTGAGCAGCTTGATAGAGATTATCTAAGCTTAATTATTCAAAAATTTTCTGCTGGTCCTGTTGGGCTAGATACTTTAGCAACTGCCTTAGGTGAAGAAAGAATGACTTTAGAGGACATGATAGAGCCTTACCTCCTTCAGCAAGGTTTTATTATGAGGACGCCAAGAGGGCGAATTGCAACTGACCTTGCTTTTTCGCATCTGGGGGAAGTTAGGCATGCACAGGAACAAGATTTATTTGGCAAATGAATCAGCATAAATTTAGAGTTTATTATGAGGATACTGATGCTGGTGGTGTTGTTTTTTATGCCAACTTTCTTAAATTTATAGAAAGAGGAAGGACTGAATATCTTCGTGAACTTGGATTTGATCAGGGTTCTCTAGCCAATGAAAAAAATATAGTTTTTGTAGTTAAATCATTGAGCGCAGATTACTTATTGCCTGCATATTTAGATGACATGATTGAAGTTCAAACGAACATCAAATTAATTAAAAATGCAAGTCTAGTTTTTACTCAGAAAATTCTGAATTTAGAGAAAAATACGGTATTATTTAATGCGGAAGTCAAGGTTGTTTCGGTATTAAAAAATAATTTAAAACCTTGCGCTGTTCCGCAAGAAATCTTGGAGAAACTTAATGGAAGAAAATAGTTTATCAATTGTCAGTTTAATCTTTAATGCAGGGCTTGTTGTTCAGCTAGTGATGATTATTTTGGTTTTGATGTCAATCTACTCATGGACAGTTATTATGGCTAAGAAGAAGATTCTGATCGATGCATCTAACGACATCGATAATTTCCATGAAGAATTTGAAAGGAATGACAAATTAGCTAACTTATACAAAAATCTACCTCCTCTCGCATCAGACTGGACTGCAATGGAAGATATTTTTGGTTCAGGTTACAAAGAATTTACTCATACTAAGTCTACCTCTAATCAGTCACTTATTATGAACTCTGAAAGAGCATACCGAGCAATGAACACCTCCGCAAGTAATGAAATTGATCGATTAGACTCAAGTTTATCCATACTTGCAATGATTGCCTCATCAAGTCCCTATATCGGTCTTTTTGGAACCGTTTGGGGGATTATGCATTCTTTTATAGGACTTGCCTCAGTTAAGCAGGCTACGATTGCTGTTGTTGCCCCGGGTATTGCAGAAGCGCTAATTGCGACAGCTTTTGGTTTGTTTGCGGCGATTCCAGCTACGATTGCTTATAACAGACTCGTCTCACAAGTTGAAGATATTGGAAATAGATACACTGCTTTTGTTGAAGAAATATTTGTAATTCTTCAGAGACAAAAATGATTGAACTACCAAAGCGCTCTAGGCCGGATATTCACGCAGATATCAATATTGTTCCCTATATTGATGTAATGCTTGTTCTTCTGGTTATCTTCATGATGACCACACCAATTATTGAGCAGGGCGTTGAAGTCGATCTTCCTAGTGCTCCTGCAAATGTCGTAGATTATCAAGACCAACAGCCTTCTATTATTTCGGTTGACGTTGATGGTAATTATTTTATTAACCCAATGACCAGCCCAGGTATAGATGAAATTGAAGATTTAGAGCCAGTGTCTTTAAATGTGGCCATTAATCAAATTCTTGCTCGGAAAGAGATATTTCCTGACATGCAGGTATTCGTAAGAGGTGATAAAAAAGTTGAATATGAAAAAGTCATAGAAATTATTGCGATACTAAAACAATATAGCAAGATAGATAAGGTTGGCTTTATGACTGAAAACCCAAATTAACTAATTTATATTTATGAATTTTGTTAAAAAGATTGCTGATTTTTTTAGAGGCCTTGTTTCTAAAAAAACTGATTCTAATTCAGAAAACAATAATCAGAAAAAATCTAACGATAAAGAAGTTTCCGGTGACTCTAAGTTTTTAGTTTTATTGAAAAAAACTTCAGCATTTCTCTATAAATATTTAAAAAAACTTGTTATCTTAATTCTTGGACTCATCAATACAATGATGAGACCGATGGTAAAAATTTCAAAAAAACATCCAATTGCATTTTGGGCCGCAGTCATTTTGCATGCAGGTCTGCTTTTTGGTCTGCTTTATGCCAACGTTGAGAATTGGGAAACTCCACAGCAAACTTCTACAACCTCTAAACCAGCACCAATTCAGGCAGTTATGATTGATATGGAGATCATTGAAGCTGAGCAGGATCGACTTAAGGATGTAGAAAAACAGAAACAACAGAAGCTAAAGAGTGAAGAGAAACGATCTGAGACAGCCAAGAAAGATCAAAAGGTCGCTGAACAAGAAGCATTGAAAGCTAAAGCACAAAAAGTTTTTGCTGAGGTCAAGAGAAAAGCTGAGGAAGAAAAAACAAAAGAGGCAGAAAAATTAGCCTCCAAAGCTGTTGAAAAAATTGCTGAAGCTGAGAATAAAGCAAAAATTGAAGAGCTCAAAGCAAAAGAAGCAGAAGCTAAAAGAGTAGTTGAAGAGGCCAAAACTAAGGAAGCTGAAATTCAGGTTTTAGAAGCTGAAAAACAAAAGGCAGAGGCTGAGGCTCTTAGAAAAGCTGAAGAAGTTAAAACCAAACTTGCGGAGCTCAAACGTAAAGCTGAAGAGGCTAAAACTAAGGAAGCTGAAATACTTGCAAAAGAAGCTGAAGAAAAAAGAATAGAGGAAGAGTTAAAGGCTAAAGATACTGTTAAAGAGGCTGAATTATTAG
>Ga0207964_1000456_pt1 | contig 10932 bp, 2 predicted proteins | sample Knorr_S23_td_250_FD_185608 | JGI IMG/M metagenome (GOLD analysis project Ga0207964, IMG submission 185608) | Marine microbial communities from Southern Atlantic Ocean transect - Knorr_S23_td_250_ad_251m_LV_A (SPAdes) (version 2) | ecosystem: Environmental > Aquatic > Marine > Oceanic | place...
TATTGGTTACACTTTTGGTTACACTTTAACTTGCATATTCAGCAGTGTACTACAAGACAGTAAAATACACTAATTCACATAATGCCTATATATAAAGGGCTGTAGGGGAGGTTTTGTTGATATTAAAATACTATGGTTAGTCGGTCTATCCAACCGCCATATAGTCTAATTAAACCCTTGTTTTTACAGGGGTTTTTTTATATATTTTCATTTATTGGCGTTTAAGTGACACAAGATCAACAACAATCTGCATAGGTGAAATCTCTTTTTATAAGCCCCAGAAACTTTTCTAGGCCGATCTTTGGCTATTAGCATTCACAGTGAGGCGGTGAATTAGTAGAGAGGGGTCGCGCTGACGAAACCCTCATTTTAAAGTACCTTTGCCGTTTAGGGCATAAAGTCTTGGATATAGCCTTCAATATCAGCAGCTGTAGTGCGTGTTGCATCTGGCGCTACAGCACCTCCAATCAACATGTCTCCATGTATATCGAACAGATAGCGGAGTAACATCAGGCCATCTGTCAATGCATCTACAGCACCATTGCCATCGATATCAGCAATGCTATATGCCTCCGCAACTGCAGCTTCAACTTCAGCTGGCGATAGCGGAGAATCAGGCGAAATAGCATCATCAGTTAGCACCGCACCACGTAGGTCGAACGTGTGACGTAGCAACAATAGACCATCCGTCAATGCATCAGCTGTACCACTGTTATCGAAGTCCCAAGTGGCACTACTCGGCGATCCGTTTGCGTCGACCACTGCAATAGTAAAATTTTGATCCGTAGAATTACCGGTACTATCCACGACCGTCACGATGATACTGTAAGATGGTTGAGTTTCGTAGTCAGCAGCCACCGATTCAGCAAGAGACAGTTCAACCCCGGAAACTACAAATGATCCTGCATCATCTCCTGATAAGCTATAGGTATAAGAGTCCGAATCTGGAGTCAAGGTGCCTACGGTTGCCCCCGCACTATTCTCTTCAATCGTTATCGCTGATAATGATATTTCATTATAAGCATACGCACCGCCCGCTGAACCGGCTATTAGGTCGTCATAAACCAAAACTTTAACGGCCTCGTGATCGGGCAGGCAGGAGTTGCTGTAATTATTCCAAGTTGAACCACCGTCCGTGGATTCCTGAATACAATTGTCATAGGCAACCCAAACATGATCAGTATCATCGGGCTCCATCGCTACATCAGTAAATCCGATGCCCCCAGGCGGTGTGACATTCGAAAAGTCCCACTTATTCCAGCCCGTTTCAGTAGTAGCCGATGCGGAGTTAAGCTGTCCGCGATAAACGGCATCATGAGTCACGATAAACATAATGGCATCGATCGCACTTGAGCTTGGTCGAGCAGATAACGCATCTATCGCCAGTATGGCTTGTGTTTGAATCTCGTCAAACACAAGATCCGAGCTATGAGAAGGCTTCGACCAATCCTGTGAAAGGCAATAACTTCCCCGCTTATAAATCCCAGTTTCGGCGCTACGCCCATCGAAATCGCCAACGCCGATGATGGGAAATAGAGAAGATTCACTCACACCACTTATGGTGTTTACAGGCATTTTTAATAATCCACCTGAAGACAGCGTGTCTGCGGACCACGTAAGACCTTTGTCATCAGAATAAAATACCCCACCTTCGGTGCCAGTATCAGTATTAGCCATAGTCATATAAACGCGGTCACAGACTCCTCCAGCTGTTTCCCAATCGATGGCCGTGGTGTAACTTCTTTCTACACGATCACTTTCCAGCGGCATCCCAGGGCCAGAAAAAGCACTGTCATTCGGATCGAAAACACGTGTCCAGTTGGTAGCCACATCAGTTAAAGAAACAGCACCATCAGCCGTTGGATTACGGTAAACCTTTCCGTTTCCAACTAATACTAATGCTTTGTCACTTGGATCAAATTTGACTGCTCTAGGAGGTGCGCCATCACCTAATGGATAAATAGGGAACACCCATCCAGCTCTTGTCGCCACACTTGTTGGATCACTCGGATCATAGCCTTTCGCAAAGGCGATACCACTTTTTGTCACAATATAAAGTTCTTTATCAGTCGGAGAGTTTTCATAGTAGTCGAGCCCATTAACTACAAGCCCATCTATACCAAGCGCATTACCTTTTTCAAAACCGGATGGGCTTGCATAGCCTACGCCTTCAGTATGCTCAACTTGTCCAATGGCAAGGTCTGTTGCAATGTAAAGAATAGAACTATCAATAGGGTCGATAGCTAAAGAACTATCATTAGCATGAGTGCCTATAGTAATTGTAGGGCCCGAAGGTCCAGAAGGTTGAATAGTTGATTCCAAATTTGGTATAGATTCCCAAATAGGAGAGGTGTCGTCCTGATCCATCACCACCCTAGAAATAAAAACATTACGACTTTCAATGCCTGATGTCGTTGTCCCTCTAAAACGAATTTGTCTTGGGAACCCATCAGTAAAACCAAATCCAGTACAACCACTGGCCGCCAAACCACACTGGTAATCCCAACCACCATTCCAAGAAACTCCACCATCAGTACTTTTGAACGCCTGGCCATTAGTTGAAGATCCAGCGATAAAAATAGTCTTACCGTCTGTTTTAATGGGATCAACCCCGATAAGATTAATCTCTAATGGGCAGCTTGTTATAGGGCAACTACCGGTGTGCAACTCAACAGGTGCTTTGGCTGGTAGATTGCTTGTGAGGTTGGTGTCAGTACCTCCCCAGTCAGTTGAATAAAGGCTCAAGACTCCAGACGACGAGGAGCTAACAACATAACCAAGAGTAGAGGAGGCCACAGAAAATGCAATAATTTCATCACCCGAGGGATGGGTAAAAACAACTGAGAACGCATCAGTCGCGGCTCCTGTATTAAGCAAAATAACCCCATCTCGGGTTCCCGCATACATGCCAGATGAGTGTCCAACTAAAGCACTAACATCAGAAATGGTGGCACCACTAGTATCCAACGACTCTATCCAGCTAACATTAGGATCTAAGTCACCATAATTACCACTGACATGAAGTTGACTAAACATACCAGATGAATTCCAGGTTAAGGCTGCATAAACATCAGTTGTGCTTTTAAGATTTGCTTCAACTAAAGCGGCACTGCCTGGAATATGCCCTGTTATAGTGCTATTAACTGGATTTGTCACCGAGCCCCATCTTCCTGCGGCATTATGCCATCTAAATACACCGCGCTGACTAGAATCAACAGCAATAATAAGCTCAGTTGAGCCTGACCTGTTTACGGCCTCTATATCGCTAACTTGACCCCCGTAAAGTCCAATATTCTCTTTTATGGGCTCTGCAAGCAGAGAGCCTGTCAAAAGAAATCCAAGACCTAAAAAAGTTAACTTGTTCATCACTATATCTCCCCAAACATACTGCGCAGTATGGATAGTTCGTTAGTTAAAGCATCAAATTTATCATTACCATTACAATCGATGTTAGAGCTGTGAGTCGAATCATTTATTAGCCAAGCCGCATCTCACTAGGTTTACTTATACGCTTTATTCATTCTCAATTAAAGGGCATAAAGTTTTGGATATGACTTTCGATATCGGCAACAGACGTACGTGTACCCTCAAGTGAAACAGCATCCGCGATAAGCGCCTCTCCTCGCAAACCGAACAGGTAGCGCAGTAACAACAAACCATCCGTTAAGGCGTCAACGGTGTCATTTTCATCGATATCAGCAACGCTATAGGCCGAGTCAACTGACAGCTCAACCTCAGCAGCGATCAGAGGCGAATCAGGTGCAACCGCATCGTTAGTCAACATCGAACCGCGGAGCCCAAACGCATGGCGCAGCAACAACAGTCCGTCAGTAAGCGCATCCGCACTGCCACTCTGATCGAAGTCCCAAATGGCATTTACAATATTCAGATCGTAGCTATCGCCAACAAATCTATAACCAGCGGCATCACTGCTTGACGAGAAGCCAATGCTTGTATACTCAACATCATCTGCAGGCTCAGTTACAGTGAAGTCGATAGCTACCAGAGTCTCTGGTAGTGCACCTGGCCAGCTGCCGAATAATGAAGTCCAAGCGGCCATGAGGTACTTATCAGTCGAGGGATCATTATCCAAGTCTTCCGTATCATTGAAAGGGCCGTCTGACGCTATATTGTCAGTCGACAGAACTTCCGCAAACTGATCGAAGGTTAGCAACGAACTGTTGTAGTGTACGCGCAAGCCCAAACCAGTGGTAATGCTATCGTCAGCATTGTAGCTAACAACCACTGTGGCCTGACTGCCATCTTCAGACTTGGTACTTTCTGAAACATAGACATGCTGTATCGATGAAGCCAATTCAGGTATAGATACCACTGACTCCGAAGAACCAGAGCCGGTGCTTGCATACGCCGTAGTATCTTCCAAGCTAAATATAACGCCACCACTAATATCTGCACTATCATCTGCAGTCGCAGTATAGATCACCTGTACTGTCCCACTATTTTCATCAATAGCAGTAGCTGTAACCCCAGAGTTAATGGCGGGCGCAGCCTCATCGAGGTTATTAACTAACAGCGTGACCGCTTTGCCATCACTTGCACTGCCAGCCATATCAGTAGCTGCCACTGTAAAGCTATACTCAGACTGTGCCTCGTAATTTTGATTTGCGGTTAACGTCACTTCACCGGTAGTTGCATTAATGCTTAAGCCGCCATCACCACCTTCCGCCAAGCTATAAGTGACTGCACTCCTATCTGAGGTCGCTGTGTAAATAACCTGTGCTACACCACTGTTCTCATCTATTGAGGAGGCAGTCTCCCCTGAAGTGATAGTGGGTACAAAATCTGCAACATCAGCTACATTGACAGTGGCCGCTTGCTCACTGGCCTTACCAGCTCCATTAGTTGCTGTTACAGTGAAGCTATACAGAGGTTGCGACTCATAATCAGGATCTGTGGCTAAGGTAACCGTATCAATACTTAATGTACCATCACCAAGATACCAAGATTGAAATACAGCACCTGTCAAATCATCCTCGTTGAATCTCACTCCTGATATCTCAAATCCAGCAGAGGTAACCCCAGATTCAAGATTAAAGTCCACCTCCAATATTGGTGTTTCACTCACCAAATCTAATGCCGCAGGGAAGTACACATAAGCAACCTTAATTTCACCACTTACAGAAGTATTCACCATACCCATAAACGGATTTCCCGGCGCAACAATCTGGTCAGCCGCAATATCCACAACCTCAGCAGGGTTGTAGCTTATGGCTAAGTCCAGATTCTCTATGCCGTCCGGATAGCCACCCACTACTGAAGAATCAACCAATAATTGCAACGTAATTGAGCCATCAGCATTGTCGATAAATCGCCGCTCAATAGCCCCAGTCTGCGAATGCAATACTGGATCTACCGACAGACTATAAGTAACACCATCACTATAGTCCGCACTATCATCTGCAATAGCAGCATAGATCACCTGACCCGCACCTGTATTTTCTTCAATAGAGGCAGTGTCACTGGAGATTATAGCGGGTGCAATTTCATCAAGATTATTAACTGACAGCGTAATCGCTTGACCAACACTCCCAATATACAATGCGTCTAACAATGTCAATTTTTCTTGAATGGATGAGCCACGAGCAAGCAGGGTTGTGATCGGAGTCACTGAGATGGATGTCGCTAAATCAGTGGAAATATCTGACACAGGTACAAGTTTTGACAATTCCACATCGGTCGCAGTATCTGTGCCGCCCTTTGCAATTATTTTTGCTTCAGTATTATTGGGTTGATTAATGCTAAAAAAAACCTTTCCATCCGTTACCCCAGAAGGTTCGTTAGCCTCTTGAATGCCGTTGCCATTTAAATCGACAAATACAGAAGAACCAGCCATAGGCCCATCGTCTACACGCCCTTCCAAGGCATTATCAAGATTAGGGGATACCTTTGCGTCAGAAGCGGCAGCGGTCAGTTTATATTGGTTATTTCCATCTGCACCCTGCGGGGATTCAAAGTCTGGGGAATTAATAAAAGTAAGATCACCAGTGCTGCCATTGATGATAAAGAGATGTTTATCTACACCTGCAGAGATTGAAAAAGTAATTTGATCACTGCTGGCATCAGCGGCCACCAATTTGACAACCTCAGTGTGACCTTCCCCGATGTTTATAGGCTCCGCATCCATGACTACAGGTGCGTCATTTGTAGAAGATAATGACTGTGGAGTACCACTTCCACCGCCGCCGCATGCGGGTAATATCACCAATATTGCCGTAATTAAAACTATACGTAGAGAATCCATTCTCTTTGTGCTCCTTCCTGGAGAGGTCAGCTAAAGATCTTTCCTAGATCTCAACTTATGTTGCTATTACTTAACCAGCTTGAAATTAACCACCACCGGAGACCCAACAATCCATTGTGCCTCTACTTTAGTGTAGTACAAATTATTCATTTAAGTATTATTAAATTGATTTTAAATATGACCTGCCGCCTTTCGCCGAACTATTTGTTAATACAACTCAGAGGCCATTCAGCGCATTATCCAACCAATTCATTCTGGTTTGATACCAGGACTTCATATGCGCCACCTCCTCCTCATAGCTGTCGAAAACCACCGGATTTGGCCATACATACTGCCCAAGGGTTTGCCACCTATCCTCATTCTCCTGCTGCGCCCACTGCAGTTTTTCAGCATAGGCATCAATCTTGTCGAGAATAAATTGCTCATTATCTCGGTAATAGGCAAATCTAGTTTGTACCTGATCAACAAAAGCGGGGTCGTCCAATAATCTTTCAATCCACGGATTCCAGCGTATCCACCAACCGTTCGCATACTGACTATCCGCATAGTCTGTATTGCCGAAGGACAGATCGAAATCCCAGAGTGGCCCCATCTTAATTTTTTCGCCTGGGATTAGATTGAAATAGATGCTTGAGAAATTTCTGGCATCCACATTCTTAACGATTTCATTAATCAGAAACCAGTCTATAAAACTATCTACATCTATATAGCTGGCATAACCGGCATTGGGACTGGCAAAATTGCTGCCAAATAGTACGTCCTCAAACTGATTGATAAAGTTGGATATATAGATATATTGCTCGTCCTGCTGGAATGCAAAATCATTTTCATTTTCGCGATCTATATCCGGGCCTTTAATGGCAATCACCGAAAACTCATCGGTAGAAAAATAGACATCATCAGGGTCGAGCCGCGATGGATGGTCGATCTCGAGTAAGAACCCTTCATTACCTATATCTACCCTATTACTTTTCTCCTCAACTTTTTGGGTAATATTGTAAGTGCCATTATATTCACCATTGAGGTATACCTCGGCAAATTCACCCTGTGGGGTCCAGTCAAGGCTACTTAAGTAACCCATTTCAAATACAATGCTGTTGCGCAACAGGGTTTTATCAGAGTACTCAGCTAGGAAAAGCCATTTTTTGTCATTCGGCATATCCAAAAATTCTTGTTTATCTTCAAGCTTCATCTGATAGGGTTTTTTGGGGTGCAGGCCCCAAGTAGAATTGCCTCTGCCCCTGATTTGCATGCTCACAGCTTCGAGATCGGAGAGATTGCGCCCACCCTCTACGGAGACTGTTCCGGTTATATAATCATCCTTTGAATCAATGGACATATAGTTATCGGTATTGATATAAACAATTGGCAAGCCGGTAAACTTAGTAATATCAACGCTGTAAACAGTTGCAGTACCGGAAGCTGATAACAGCTGATAGCTCACTGGCTGGGTAAAGTCATTGGCGGTCTGCTCATTGTTTTGTACAGATCCAGACACATTGACCTCAGCACCATTGTGGACAAATGTTGCAATCAGATTATCCACGGCAACATTTTCGGCAATTCTTCCGGAAATAAGTCCGTTGCTAATATTTAAATGTACATCGTCGGTCAGGCTGGAGTTATAGGCGCTAAAAAAAGAAAATTGCGCGAAGCTAAGTGGTGCCTCAACCCTGATTGTTCGGGTGACCGAAGCACTGTTGCCGGCAGCATCTGATGCGCTATAGGTGACAACATAGACAGCCTCCTCCGCACCCACTGAACCACTGATGGTCACCGCGACCTCTCCATCTTCTGCATCTACAGCGGAGGCACCGGCTTCGACATAGGTCTCACCCAGCGCCAAAACCATAGAGGGATCGCCCTGCAATGTAATAACTGGCGCAGTGCTGTCAAAATTGAACCCCTCCTCCGGAGGCATAAAGCTGGTTAGATATTGTTCAATATCTGCCGCTGTTGATCTTGTGGCGCCGGCAGCTATAGCACCATTAACCAGCGAGTCTCCATTAAGACCAAATAAGTATCGCAACAACAGTAGCCCATCGGTCAATGCATCAACCTGACCGTTGCCATCAATATCGGTTATCACCGCTGCGCTGATAATCGACTGCTCAACTTCACTCTCAGTCAGCGGAGAATCAACTGCAATAGCCCCATTTACTAGGGATTCGCCCCTCAGGCCAAATGCATACCTCAGGAACAATAAACCATCTGTCAGAGCATCGGCCTGCCCATTCATATCAAAATCCCAGCTTGTGGGCAGAATTTGCATCTGGTAATTCTCGGCAACAAAGTCATAGCCCTGCGCATTGCTAATTTTGGAGAACCCAATGCTGGTGATCTGTGCTAAGTCTATAGCTACATGGTCGGCAACAGTAAAGGTAAGGCTCAGCAGATTGGTTGGCAGCTCTACTCCCGGCCAATTGCCAAACAGCGCTGCCCAGGCTACAGAGATATACTGATCTGTAGCGGGATTATTATCATAGTCAATATCTTCCACAATGGCGCTATCGCCACCCACGATCAGGTCGTTGGAAACTATATTTGACACCTCGACATAATCCAAAACATCACTGTCGTAGTGAATTCTAAAGCCAATGCCCGGCAGGGAATTATTGCCATCCGATACGTCGTAAGCTATATCCATAGTAACCTGCTGTCCGCGCGTTGCAAACGGCTGATCCGCGACTGAGATGATTTGCGCAGGCGCATCGTTATTGGCAATTAATGGCTCTTGATCTTCAGTATCCGCTATGCCGTCGCCATCATCGTCGGTGTCGGCATTATTGCCAATACCATCAGAATCTGTATCTACAGTCTCACTGGCATTTAAGGGGAACGCATCCGCGCTATCCACCACGCCATCGCCATCATCATCGGTGTCGGCATTATTGCCAATACCATCTGAGTCGGTATCCAGTGATTCGCTGGCATCGTAGGGGAATGCATCAATAGCATCGCCAAAACCATCATTATCATCATCGGTATCTGCATTGTCGCCAATACCATCAGAATCTGCATCTAAGCTCTCGCTAGAATCATAGGGGAATAGGTCAACAGCATCGCCGACACCATCGTTATCACTATCTGCCTGTTTTTCCAACAGGAAGCGCCAATAACCGGGGCCGAAGTCAATATCCAAGGTCATTCTAGTGCCGGTCAACTCAGTCACAATATAGGTAATTGCGGTGGGTACCGCAGCTCCAGAACTGATTTCACCGTTATTCACTACTTTTGGAATACCTAGATGCGCACCTTCTCCACTCAGTGTCAATGTGCCAGCTGCTTCATGATAGCTATAGGTAGCGGTATTAGAGCCGTTATGGGGAGCTACAGGAACCCCGCAGGAATCCGTCTCCACGCCCTGCCAACCTTCAAGCCAAGTCTCGCCACCCATAATATTAGAGAAACTGCCATCAGTACCGAAACGGAAAATATCATCAAATAGACAATGCCTGCTATCTACAGAATCAGTTGAGCTAGACCACCAGTCTGCACTACCCTGCTCTGGACCCACGCTTAAGGCCTCGGCCTCGGGCGCCAGTTTCCAGTCGCCAGTAATAGCTGTATTTACTGGGGTCGGTTCTGGGGTCGGTTCTGGGGTCGGTTCTGGGGTCGGTTCTGGCGTCGGGGCATCAGCCGCTTTCTGCAATCGGAAGCGCCAGTATCCAAAACCTAGATTAATATCCAAAGTCATGCTGGTATGGGTTAACTCAGTGACTTCGTAGACAATTGAAGAGGGCGCATTTGCCGGATTATCAATTTCGCCACCATTGATCGCCTTGGGAAGACCTATATGCGCACCGAGACCATTGAGGGTCAGGGTTGAGGCGCCTTCACTATAGCTGTATGTGGTCGCATTAGAGCCATTGTGAGGTGCAACAGGTGCGCCACAGCCCTCAGCTACACCCTGCCACCATTCAAGCCAAGTCTCACCACCCATTATATTGGAGAAACTGCCATCAGTATTGAAACGGAAAATATCATCAAATAGGCAATGTCTGGTGGCTACATCGCCAACTGAATTGGACCACCAACCTATATCGCCCTGTACTGGACCCACGCCCAAGGCCTCAGCCTCTGGTGCCAGTTTCCAGTCGCCAGCAATAGCTGTGTTGACTGGAGGCGCTTCTGGCATCGGGGCATCAGCCGTTTTCTGCAATAGGAATCGCCAATAACCGGGGCCAAAATTAATATCCAAGGTCATGCTGGTAGCGGTCAATTCAGTGACTTCGTAGACAATTGAAGAGGCCGCATGTGCCGGATTGCTAATTTCGCCACCATTGATAACCTTGGGAAGACCTATATGAGCGCCAAGGCCATTCAGTATCAGTATTTCATCCGCTTCATCATAGCTATATGCGGCAGTATTAGAGCCATCGTGAGGTGCAACAGGTGCGCCACAGCCCTCAGCTACACCCTGCCAACCCTCAAGCCAAGTCTCACCACCCATCATATTAGAGAAACTGCCATCGGCACTGAAACGAAAAATATCATCAAAGATGCAGGCTCTGGCCTGAACATCATATTCACTATTTGCCCACCAGCCAGAATCACCTTTAACCGGACCCACAGCCATAGCTCCAGCTACAGGTGCAAGTTTCCAATCGCCAGCTATGGGGCTATTATTTTCTGGATCAAAATTGTCGCCGGCACTATCGGGATCACTA
>Ga0207964_1000458_pt1 | contig 10909 bp, 11 predicted proteins | sample Knorr_S23_td_250_FD_185608 | JGI IMG/M metagenome (GOLD analysis project Ga0207964, IMG submission 185608) | Marine microbial communities from Southern Atlantic Ocean transect - Knorr_S23_td_250_ad_251m_LV_A (SPAdes) (version 2) | ecosystem: Environmental > Aquatic > Marine > Oceanic | place...
CGAACTGATGGCGATGATTAAACAGGGTCATCGAGCGGTGCTATTTTTCTGTGTTCAGATCACCGGGGCGCAGAGAATGGAAGTGGCTGCAGATATAGATCCGCTATACGCTGAGACCTTGGCTGAAGCAGTGGCGGCAGGGGTGGAAGTGCTGGCTTGGCGGGCTGAGCTCTGCGACCGAGAAATAGTTTTAGAGCGCGCTATTCCCTGTCTTCAAGATCTGAAAGTGCCTGAGATCTGAGGTTGACCGGCGCTGGCGGCAGCGGCTGATTGGCAACGATGTAGTAATGGTGGTTATCACAGCGAAGTTTGACGGGCTGCAAAGAGTCACCGCTACAGGGGCCGGCGATGCACCGACCGCTTTCAATTTGGAAAAGCGCGCCATGGGATGAGCACTGGATTAATTGATTGTTAAAATCGAGAAATTTGTTGGGCACCCAGTTAAGTGGGACGCCCATATGCGGGCAGATGTTCCAATAGGCATGGATACAATTGCCAAGTCTTACAGCAAACAGTTGTCGTTGCTCAACCACTACTTCAATCGACTGGCGCTCTTCCAAGTCGTGCAGCGCACAAAGCGGGACCTCTTGCTTTAATAAGGCGTTATCCGTCATATTTTAGAGCCTCGATTTTCTCTTCAAAATAAGCATAACCAATTTCCTGTTGAGCATATCCCAATATTCAGGTCTAAGCTGATTTTTTGCTTATTAGTTGCGGCGAGAGTATAACGTCAATTTAGACCATGATAACTAACCAATGACTGTAACTGATATTGTGACCGGCTCTACAGAGGCCCATTTATTGGACCTTAACGAGGGATTGCTGTGCAGTAATGCCCTGCTGGTTCACAAGCAGGTAGTGGCACCGCTGCTCGATCTGCAGAATGCTGCGCAGGAGGCGGGGTTTGAGTTGCGTGTATGCAGTTCATTTCGGTCTTTCGAGCGACAATTGCAGATATGGAATGGCAAAGTCTCTGGTATGCGTCCGATAATGGATCCATTTGGAAGCCCCATCGATGCAAAAGGTCTGAGCCCCTGGCGCAAGGTACAGGCAATTCTGCGCTGGTCGGCTCTTCCCGGTGCTTCCAGACATCATTGGGGCACTGACTTTGATATCTACGATGCCAAGGCGATGCCCGAGGGCTATCAGATACAGTTAATACCGGAGGAAGTTCAGGGTGCGGGGCTATTCGCGCCTATGCATAATTGGTTAGACGACTATTTATCCTCTGGGCACAGCCAATTTTATCGCCCCTATAAAACCGATACTGGTGGTATAGCGCCAGAGCGATGGCATATCAGTTATCGCCCACTAGCTGATCAATACTACGGCTTATTGGACAAGGAACTGATCACCAAGCGCCTCCGAGATTCAGATTTGCTACTATTGGATGTAGTGTTAGAGCACTTGGATGAAATTGTGCATCGCTATATTCTGGTAGACTATTAACTCGGTGGTCAAATAGGCGCTCCAGCGCCATTTTCCCGTCGGCTTGACGATGTCATTTAATACTGTGTTCGTTCTAATTGGAGAAAATGGATTGATGAGTTCGATTGATCCCATGTGGGATTCCATAAAAAATGAAGCTGCAAAACTGAGTGCCAATGAGCCGCTGCTGAGCAGTTTCTTTGCAACCGCGGTTCTCGAGCATCAAAGTCTCGATGCGGCCATAAGCTATAACTTGGCTCGTCCATTTGCCAATTCTGCAGTTAGCAGCGAGGATATTAGTGCCGTTATATCAGAGGCTTTTGCGGCTGATCCCAGCATTGGTCGCAGTGTCAGGCTAGATATTGAAGCTGCTTATCAGCGCGATGCCGCCTGTGAATATTATTTGACGCCACTGCTCTACTTTAAGGGCTTTCAGGCATTGCAGCTGTACCGAGTTGCCCACTGGCTGTGGTTGCAGGATAGACGCGCCTTAGCGCTGTTCTTGCAAAATGGCATTTCCGAGAGGTTTGCGGTGGATATTCACCCGGCAGCTCAGATGGGCAGTGGCATTATGATCGATCATGCCACCGGTCTGGTGATTGGGGAAACAGCTGTTGTAGGCGATAACCTGTCTATTATGCATTCGGTAACTCTGGGTGGCAGTGGCAGTGCCGTAGGCGATCGCCATCCCAAGATTGGCAATGGGGTGCTAATTTCGGCGGGAGCCAAGGTTCTCGGCAATATAAGAGTGGGCGATGGCGTTAAGATTGGGGCCGGCAGCCTAGTACTCGAATCGATTCCAGATCATGTGACTGTAGCGGGCGTACCCGCTAGGGTTGTGGGCAAACCTAAAGAGGATAGTCCGGCTCTTGAGATGGACCAATCCATTGAGCAAAAGGATCTATAGTAATGGCTAATGCTGGATTATCGGGGCTGTTGTACCGACGTACTGTCTCGGCGGCAGCTAATTCCTTCAGGGGGTTAAGATATGCCGCGCTGCACGAAGAATCGTTTCGTATGCAACTGTTCCTCAGTCTTTTTCTGGTGCCAACGGCGATTTTTGTGGCCGTTGATTACCTGCAATTAATACTGTTAATTTTGTCGCTGCTGCTGGTATTGGTTGTGGAATTATTAAACACAGGCATTGAAACGGTGGTCGATCGCATAGGTTCGGAATTTCATGAGCTATCCGGTCGCGCCAAGGATATTGGTTCGGCGGCAGTAGCGCTCGCCATGGTTGCTTTTGCCTTTGTATGGGGAAGTATTTTAACTGTCAATTACGGGTCACTCTAGAGCAGAGTTTTTAGGCGCTGCTAAAGGCAGAGGCCGATCAGATGCTCGAGTTGTTTTTCCAGTAGCTGCTGTCGGTTCTCTGGAAAGCCCTCGAGGATAAAACAGTGGTCATCATAGTTTTGGAAGCGCGCTATTGATGACAGCTCATCAATGCTGAATTTGTCGCAGTTAAGAGCAATCAGTCCCTCCTGTAATCTATCTGCAAGCTCGGCATTTTGTTGTTTGAGCGATACTATTCCCTGTTCATAGTAAAACTGTGGGGCCGTACTGATATTGTCGCTACTTATTGTCCAGTTGATTTCGAGATCTATGCCAAGTTTGGCCGATAGGTGCTCAAGCAACTGTTGTAGGCTGTAGACGGCCATCAAGCAGACTAGCAAATGCTGTTTGGAGCAGTGAGTGGAGCCTATGGTAAAACAAATGCTGTCGTTATTGCCCTCAATGCGATTGCCGCCGTAAAGTTGCAAGGTGCGCAGAATACAATAGTCCAGTTTTTCAAAAAGATGCTCCAAATTTTCTCGATTGAGCTGGTTGTTAAGGCGCTGGTGATTCTTAATATTGGCGGTTATCAACGAATAATAATAGATATTGCTAGTATTAAAGGTCGATTCGCCAGTGGTGGATAACAGCGGCTGAATTTTGCTTTCCAAAGTGGTTATCTCATCGGATAATTGCTCGATACTCCCGGGAAGCCGGTCACTCAGGCGGCGAATGCGCTCTGTTAGTTGGTCGCTAAAGCGATAGCACAGGTAGGTGCTCAACAGGGTAAATGACAGCCAGAGCATCAACCAGTTAGTTAATACTTTATGGTATTGTTTATAGATAGGCTGGCTATTTACCACCACAGAAATAATGCCAGCTTGAGTATTTTGAAGTTCAATATTGCGAGTGAATGTTTCTGTTTTCAGCTGTTGGAGTTGCGGCTTGGCGCTTTGAGCAATAAGCTCTCTATCCACTCCGAAAAGACTGGCACTGAGAATACTTGGGTTCTCGGTGGCTTTCTTTAGAGCTACTTGCACACTGATGGTATCGTTATTGAATAGGGGGGCAAGGATTAATTCATTCAGTTGCCCCAGCGTTGAGTTGCCGCGGTCTAAAACCGCCTGCTCAGCCAGTTGAGTGGTTTGGGCGGACAGCAATAACCAGCTGACAAACCCAAATAGGAGGCAGAGAGAGAGTACAATTGCGGATATTTTTTTAGACATGGCAAACTGGTGACGCATCCTTTGTCTCTAAATTGATATTATTTTTCCGCATATTCTATCCTATTCCTGTAATAATGTTGCCCTCAACAATACAATTTGGATCGATTTTGTGAAAGATATTCTCCTTATAAACGTTTATGGCGAAGATAAGCCGGGCGTGACCAGTGCGGTAACTGGCGTTCTGTCAGGATATAACGCGACTGTATTAGATATAGGCCAAGCAGTGATTCATGAGCAGCTAAATCTGGGTATTCTAGCTGCGGTGCCCAATGGATCCAAAACCTCTGAATTGATTGCGGAAGTTCAGTCCTGTGTCACAAAATTGGCAATGAAAGCTAAATTCCTTCCGATCTCCGAGCAGCGCTATCAGAACTGGGTGGAGCAACAGGGAAAGCCTCGACATATAGTTACGCTACTGGCCAGAAAAATAGAGGCACAGCATTTGGCGGCGCTTACCGCTGTGGCTTCGAGCTATCAGTTAAATATAGATAAAATAGTTAGATTATCAGGTCGCATTAACCCAGATAAAAGCGATCAACTGGGTCGAGCCTGTATTGAGTTTTCTGTGCGTGGTGAGGCATCTGATCCCCAGTTATTCAAAAAAACACTGTTGGAATTGGCTCGCCAGTACGATATTGATATTGCTTTCCAAGAGGACAATATATTCCGACGCAGTCGCAGACTGGTGGTTTTTGATATGGACTCCACGCTGATCGACGCCGAGGTTATCGATGAGCTTGCGGTCGAGGCTGGGGTTGGGGAGGAAGTAGCCGCAATCACCGAGGCGGCCATGCAGGGCAAGTTGGATTTTAAGCAGAGTTTTGAGCAGAGATTATCTTTACTGAAAGGGCTAGATGCCTCTGTATTGCAATCTGTTGCGCAAAGGCTACAACTCAATGAGGGCGCGCAGCACCTGATCGCTACCTTGAAAAAGCTGGGTTATAAAACGGCGATCGTTTCCGGTGGATTTAGTTTCTTTGGGGAGTATTTGCAAACTATTCTGGGCGTCGACTATGTTTACGCCAATCAGCTAGATATTAAAGATGGCCTGGTGACTGGCTCTGTCAAAGGAGAGATTATTGATGGGCAGCGCAAGGCTGATCTTCTGCGAGAATTGGCGGATCGCGAAGGGTTAATGTTGGAGCAGGTTATTGCGGTTGGAGATGGCGCAAATGATTTGCCCATGCTGGATATTGCCGGACTGGGGATAGCCTTTAGAGCAAAACCGCTGGTTGAGGCATCTGCCAAACAGGCCATTTCAAGCCTTGGACTGGATGGCATTCTCTATTTGTTGGGCTACTCTGATAAAGATACCGATACCCTTGGTTGATGATGGGACTGTTGCGCAATAGACCCATCGGGTATCATAGGGGTTTTGCAATAGATTGAGAAAAGGCGACAATGGCAAACTACTCCACCAACGAATTTCGATCCGGCCTAAAAGTAATGTTGGACGGCGACCCCTGTTCAATTCTGGACAATGAATTTGTAAAACCAGGCAAGGGTCAAGCATTTAATCGCGTTAAACTGCGCAATCTAAAAACCGGTCGTGTACTGGAAAAAACCTTTAAATCTGGAGAATCTATTGAGGGTGCCGACGTCATGGATATGGATATGCAGTATCTCTATGACGATGGCGATTTTTGGCACTTTATGGAGCCAAATAGCTTTGAGCAGCACCAGGCCACTGAAACTGCCGTGGGTGATGCTAAGCAATGGCTTAAAGAGCAGGATACCTGTGTGGTAACACTCTACAATGGGGCGCCGCTGTCTGTGACGCCGCCCAATCATGTGGAGTTAGAGATTGTGGAGACAGATCCGGGATTGCGAGGTGATACGGCTCAGGGCGGCAGTAAGCCAGCCAAGCTAGAGACTGGTGCCACGGTAAAAGTGCCGCTATTCTTAGATCAGGGCGACGTTATCAAAGTAGACACTCGGACCGGGGAATATCAGGGCCGCGCCAAGGATTAAGATTTTAGACTGACTGAGTCGAAATAGGGGGTTCAGCATAGATACTTGGCAGCCGAGCGCGAACCCTCAGTTATTGCTTAAAAGGGCACAGCTTCTGGCTGGCTTGCGCGATTTCTTTGCACAGCGTGAAGTCATGGAGGTAGATACTCCCACGCTTGCAAGGGCCTCGGTTACCGATACCAATATCCACAGCATCGCTGCCAGCGCCAATGGCCACAGTTGCTATCTGCAAACCTCACCAGAATATTTTATGAAGCGCATGCTGGCATCCGGTGTTGGCGATATTTATTATCTGGGCAAGGCCTTTCGCGATGGCGAGCAAGGGCCGCGACACAACCCCGAATTTACCCTGCTGGAATGGTATCGCGTCGGCTGGGATGAGCATCAGTTGATGGCAGAGATTGAAGCGCTAATAGGCCTGCTCTTGCAACAGCTAGATCGACCTGAACTCGCGGTCAGTAGAATAAGCTACCGCGATTGTTTTATAGAAGCTTTTACTATTGATCCCCATCACTGCGCCCTTGCAGAGCTACAGGAGCTGACAGTTAATCTGGGCTACCCAAGCTGGTGCGACGAAAGTCGAGCAAATTGCCTAGATTTATTATTTAGCGAAAAAATTGAACCCAACTTGCCGGATGGCTTGGCATTCGTCCACGACTATCCAGCCTGTCAGGCTGCGCTGGCGCAAACTGAACTATGTGACGATGGTGCTTTGGTAAGTCGCAGATTTGAAGTATTCCTCAACCGTATGGAACTGGCCAATGGCTACTTCGAGCTCACCGATGCAGCGGAGCAACAACAGCGTTTTGAGGAAGATCTGATGGCAAGGGCCGCTGCCCAGAGGTCGCAGGTGCCGCTCGATAACAACTTACATCAGGCCATGCAAGCAGGGCTTCCCAGTTGCGCCGGTGTTGCTCTGGGTGTGGATAGATTGCTAATGCAACTGTATGGCATAAAATCCATTGACAGGGTCTTGGCTTTTGGCTGGGAGCGCTGCTAGCGCTCTTTAACTAGTCAGTCCTGAAAAAGTCGTCCTGACTTGTTTCAGGACGTCGCTACGCCATTCGCTAACGCAAATACGCGGATTGGCTGGCTTATGGCTTGCTCGCTTGGGCCTCAATCGAGCCCAAGGGGTGCATCCGTTATTGACTGAGCTTAAAATAATGATTCATGGCTTTGGAAGGTTCTTCGACCTGTGCCTCTCCAACAACAGTGGCAGGTACCCCTGCAACAATGGAATGTGCCGCCACTGATTTCAGTACTACACTGGATGCCGCAACCATAGCGCCTTCGCCGATCTCTATATTGCCTAATATCTTGGCGCCGGGCCCCAAAAGAACCCCTTTTCTAATTTTTGGGTGGCGATCGCCACTTTCCTTGCCGGTGCCGCCGAGGGTTACAGATTGCATCATGGATACAGAGTCCTCAACCACCGCGGTCTCTCCTATCACCAGTCCTGTTGCGTGATCGATCAGTATTCCCGAGCCAATCTTAGCTGCCGGATGAATATCAACGGCAAAATTGATGGAGGTGCTGTGTTGCAGCAATAGGGCCAGTGACCTATTTCCCGAATTCCATAAATGGTGGGCTGCTCGGTACGCTTGCAGGGCCAAGAATCCTTTAAAATAGAGAAATGGGGCGCTGTAGCTGGTGCATGCGGAGTCTCTATCCACTGTGGCTTGAATATCTTGCGATGCGGCGTAAGTGACTTGCTCGTCGCTGAATACATCATTCATTATATTTTGCAGCAGGCTTGATGGCAGGGCGTTATTGCCCAGTTTTGTAGCCAAGTGATAACTTATTGCCGCGCCCATGCCGCTGTGATCTAGCACAGTATTTTGCAGAAATTTTTCCAGAAGAGGCTCTTTATCCAGCGCATTTTTGGCCTCATTGACAATATTCTGCCAAACAGAGGCGATAGATTCTTTTCGGTCTAAATTCATACTGATTAATTTTCGTTGGTCCCTGACTGGGCTATATTTTGATCGAGCTGGGCTTATTATGCCAGCCCGTTCTTGCAATGCACCACAAATCCACCGATTTAACACCTGCTTTTAGGAGACTGGCAGTGGCCGCAGTGGCCGTGGATCCGGTGGTAACCACATCGTCTATCAGGGCTACGCGACAACCTTTGAGGGCTGGTTCAATCCGAGCCGAAAAGCACCGGACATGGATCGCCAGCGCTGTTGTCTGGTTTGCAGATGCTGGGGCTTTCCATAATGGTTTCGAACGCAGATATCGTTGCGCAGGCTGGTATTTGGCAGCTTGGATTTTATCAGGCTGGCGACTAGGTGACTTTGATTAAACCCTCTGCGCGCAAGCTTTAGGTAATGCAGAGGCATGGGGATAAGAATTTTTGGCAAGGACATCTGCGGGTAGGCTATGGGTAACAGGTTGGCCAGAAGTAAGCTCAGCTGTTTAAGTTCTGGTGCATGGGCATCTCTTTTAATACGTCTGATTGATGCACTGATGGGGTCTTGGTAATCAAATAGGGCAACACAGCGCCTGAAGTTTGGAGGTCTTTTTTGGCATTCGGGGCAGATACCTGAATAAATGAGCGGCTTGGCACAGTGCAGGCACTGTTGATCTAGGTAGGGTAGTTCGCCGATGCATTGGCTACAAAAGCTCGGCTGCCCAGCCCCCAGTGGTTCTTGGCACAGGCTACAAGAGCCGGGGAATAGAGAGATTTTTAACTGAGTGAGCTGGCTGCGTAGCCAAGTTTCCCCGCTTATAATTCTAGACCTCCTGTCTGCCTGTTAAAGGCCCAAAACAGCTGGCTGGCCTTACACCACCTCGCTAGTTGGATCCTTGTCTTCATCTTTATCGACATCTGCCGTATTGGGGTGGCCCTTGTCGCTGTTATTGTTACTGAGTCCGTAATCCTCGCTTAAGATACCCCCCGGCGCCTTTGGGGCATAGTCTCGGGGCGGCTGAACATCTTCGGCGTTGAGAAGGGGATTGCCATCTTCATCGGTTAGCGTCAACTCAGAACCGCCGGCTTTCAGAAGCTGTCTGCCGATCTCGGGGCTTGCCAGTCTTATTGCGCTAGTGGCTAGGTGTTCGTGAATCTGTCGGTAACTCTGTGACATATTGGTCGTCAGATGAGACACTTTTAGAAAATGCTCGGTCACCTCTTGTTGATAGCGCTTTAGTTGTCGTTCGGAATGCTCTAGCTTCTTTTCCAGATCATAAACTGAACGATCACCGCTTTGCTTGTTGCGGGAATACAAATGCCCCAACCCTGCACCAATCAGGAAGAATGCTGCTGCTGTGAGAATCATTGTTAAAGTAATCATGCCACCCTCATACAGATTAACGGCTCAAATAGGCTTTTATCTTCTTAAAACCATAATAATTAGGTTGTATCTAGGGAAGAAAGTCGTCCTGTGGCCTAGTTGTGAAACCTCTTGTTGATATTATTGTACCGCAATATAGAAATTTTGACGATGCACAGTTTTGGTTGTCATGCCGGCAATTGGTGGGTACAGTTCCCGCTGTTAAGAATAATTCCACAGTTTAATGACCACACCTAAGCTTCGCTATATTCAAGATCTAAACTCTGAGGGCTTTGTTGCGGACAGCGCTCAGCAGCATGCTGTGGAACTGCTGGACGATTTGCAGCAGCGGCTGCTGTCGGGTTACCACAGCCCTGACGCGGGGATTTTAGGGGGGCTATTGCGCAAGTTTGCCAAGTCACCCATGCAGCCCGAGCGGGGGCTGTATCTCTGGGGTGGTGTGGGTCGCGGCAAAACATACCTGATGGATAGCTTTTTTGAAACGCTTCCATTTGAGCGTAAAATGCGTGTTCATTTCCATCGATTTATGCGCAGGGTCCACAGTGATCTGGCGCTCTACAAAGGCAGTGTCAATCCTCTTGAGAAGGTCGCAGACAAAATTGCCAATGAAGCTCAGGTTATTTGTTTTGACGAGTTTTTTGTCAGTGATATAACAGATGCAATGATTCTCGGCACCTTATTTAAAGGGCTTTTTAAGCGCGGTGTATGCCTTGTAGCAACCTCCAATATAGCGCCGGACCAGCTCTACAGCAATGGATTGCAGAGACAGCGCTTTTTGCCTGCCATTGCACTGGTTAAAAAGCACTGCCAAGTGGTCAATGTGGATGGAGGCACGGATTATCGTTTGCGCGCACTGGAGAAAGCCAAACTTTACCACTGCCCACTTAATAAAGAATCCAGTCAGGCCATTGCCGCTATCTTTGAAAGTCTTATGACCACTGATGGAAGTATTTCTCAGGCCGTTGACTTAGAGATTGGGGGCAGATTGATACCGGCAAAAAAGCTAACGACCGATATTGTCTGGTTTGATTTCTCTGCAATTTGTGAGGGTCCGCGCAGTCAAAATGATTATATTGATATAGCGCTAGAGTTTCATGCGGTGGTTATTGGTAATATACCTGCATTGGGCGCTGTTAACGACGGCGCCGCCAGACGTTTTATAAATTTAGTCGATGAGTTTTACGATCGCAATGTAAAGCTCGCCATCTCCGCGGCGCAGCCCTTGGATTTGCTGTATCAGGGTGGGAATTTGGCGTTTGAATTCGAGCGCACCAAGAGCCGGCTTCTGGAGATGCAGAGTTATGAATATTTGGCTCGAGCTCATTGCGCTGAGTAGTAGAGTTCGGGGCTTTTTGTTGTTTATTCACCGCAGTCAGTAAAAAAGTTACGTTTTGCATCAATCAACTCTTGTAATAGGGCGCATGGCTCATTACAATTCGCACCCTTTTTTGGGATACCCCAAGCTCAGGCAGGAACTAATGAAAACATATAGTGCAAAAGCAGAATCAGTAGAACGCGATTGGTACGTCGTAGACGCAGCGGGTAAAACTCTGGGTCGTTTGGCGTCGGAGCTGGCGTCACGGTTGCGTGGCAAGCATAAGCCCGAGTACACCCCTCATGTTGATACTGGCGACTATATTGTTGTTGTTAACGCAGAGAAGGTTGCGGTGACAGGCAACAAGGCTACGAAGAAAATTTATTACTCTCACACTGAAT
>Ga0207964_1000460_pt1 | contig 10896 bp, 5 predicted proteins | sample Knorr_S23_td_250_FD_185608 | JGI IMG/M metagenome (GOLD analysis project Ga0207964, IMG submission 185608) | Marine microbial communities from Southern Atlantic Ocean transect - Knorr_S23_td_250_ad_251m_LV_A (SPAdes) (version 2) | ecosystem: Environmental > Aquatic > Marine > Oceanic | place...
GATGAATAAATTCCCCGTCTAATATTGCACGACCTACAGATTCACCATTTTCTATACTTTCAAAATCTAACTCATTAAGTTGAATATATCTATCGCTAAGCTGAATATTAGAATTTCCTATAGCATTGAGATCAACATTTAAATAAGGGACAGACAAATTTAGATTATCCACGATAAATTCTCCGTCGAATTCGGGCTGACTTATATCGCCGTAAAAGTTAAGGGCTCCTACCCCCTCACCTTCCAGGTTGTTAACAACAGATAAATACCGTTCCAGATGCTTCAAGTTAAAATGATGTACATCCATAACAATATTAAAATTGTTAGAATCTACCAAAGGCATATAAGCTCCTGCAAATTCTAAAGTCTTTTCTATTCCTTTATGAACCGCTCCCTTAAGATTTTGCACCTCTTGTTTATCATCATAATCAAGGTTGAAATTTAGGGCACCAAAAACCACCTCATTAACAATAAGTTGATCCGTAACAATATTAGAATAGACCCGACTCTTTAAAGGACTCTTAACGATTTCAAAGTTCCCGTTCAGTTTTCCTGCAACCGTAGATTTTGCACGAGATAACCAAGGCGAAATATTATCCATTTCAAAATCTTTTAGTTCCAGATCAATCCTATTATTTATAGCATTTCCGGCATAACTAAAAGCTACTTCCTGAGAGGCAGTACTCAAATAAACCTGCGTGTTTAATTCCTTGTCATCATAATGAAAATTGGAACGATCTTTTAAAGTCCATAAAGTATCCGAAAAATAAAATTGACTCTCTTCTAAGGTCATGTCCAAAGATTTAGAATCTACATGAGCAGATCCTTTCAAAATACCATCAAACTTCAGCGAGTCGGTACTCATCCAGGCAAAAGCATAGCGCCAATCACCATAATTCCCAACCTGATCAAGTTCTATATTTTCAACTTTAGTAAGATCATCATAATCTAATTTAGCAGCAAACAAACCGATTTCCCAATGTTCACTTGTTGCTTTAGAATTTATTTTTAAATCGTGACACAACCATTTATCCCAGCCTAAGTTTGGACTTTCTACATCCAAAACTAAACCCTCTTCCCTATTGTTAAAACTCCCCGAAATATGTGCTCCGTCACCCAAATTCAGCTGAGGCACAAATAATTCAGTTAAAGCTGAAAAATTAAATAAGTTAATATCAAAATCAAAATCCTGAGCCCTGTTGACGCCTTTGTTTAACAATGGTAAATGCGGTGACAAGTAGGCGAAAAAAGAATTAAAAAGATTGGGGACGTCTATACTTCCCTCAAAATTAGCATTGGCAAAATCTGAGGTCAAACGAAGGACATCTTTCTCCTCTGACCTTTCAGAACTAAAAAGTATATCATTAAAATAATAAGAGTTATCGTAAGTTTCAATACTCGTAAAATAAGCACCCAGATCACCGTGAATATTGTCCCATCGGTCTCCTGTCAAATTCATTTCCACCAAACTCGACAGCTTCGCTACAGGTTCTTGATCATACCAGTTTAATTGCACCAAATCTGCCTCAATAATATCGGCTACAAAATCCATGACAGGCTTTTCCTTTGAAAAATCAATCTCTCCGGAAAAATCAACTTCTAAATTCTTATCCGAAACAACAGCTTCTCCCTTAAAATAATTTGGTTGCAATCTACCGTCTAAAACTATGTTTTGATAGTTGTAATCCCGAATTCCTATAGCATTGATCTTCCCATGAATTTCGGTATCAAAACTCAACAGATCAAAGCCTTTGCCATCAATGCGGATCTCTGCATTGATCTTCTGAAAATCATATTTACGAACAAAAGGAGCCAAATTAAAATGACTCAAAATAACATTACCTTTGTATACTGGAGCTTCAAGATCGTCAGCCACGCTTATGTAAATATCTGACTGGAAACTTCCCTGATCTGAATCCAGGGACATATTTAAATTTAAATCGGATAAGGTTCCTTGAATGCTGGCTTGAGACTCGATCGTTCCCAAACGACTCAAAAGATAATTGTTGTCAAATAAAGAAGTTATCCAGGGCCATTCCTCTGCTGCCAAATTAAACGTATCGGCCTTCACAGTGTAATTCCACCTTTTAAAATCAGTCCAATTTTGAATTCCGAAAGCACCGCTTACCAAACTACCCTTATTGGAGCTGATCTTAATGTTTTCAGTCCACAAGCTATCTCCCTGTGTTTGAATAATGGTACTTACATCGCATTGCAACAGATCCGGCCATTGGTCGAATAATCCCTGAGTAGCCTCTTTATCTACTTGAAAATTGTGGATTTTTAATACCGAAGAATTATTGTGTTTATTCTGATCCAGATCAAACTTCACTAAAGAATTTCCACTTTCCCAGTTAAATCCATCGATTGTATTATTTTTTTTAGAAAGCTGAATATGAGTAGCTTCCAATTGATGCTTCGCCCCTTTTAACATTTCCCACTCCAAATTACTCAACACAAATTCGGTATCAGAACTCAAACGACAATCTTTTAAATACAAGTCTAAATCTCTAAACGAACGCTGCGCTCTTTCATTCCCAAAGTCTACGTTTGCTCCGTTAATCCAAAAATGATTGATTAAAATGGATTTAGACTGCTGATCAGAATTAAAAAACGGTTCAAAAAACTTATAAAGATTAGCATCAACTATAGAATCCTGATATTGATAATTTACGACTAATCCTTCTAAGTAAAATTTTTGAAAATGAGTAAAACTTAAGTTTAAAGTTTGAATATTCAGTTGCTCAACATAAAGCAAAGTATCTTGTTGGCTATCGAGCAATAAAACATCTTCCCACTGTAAACCACCTAAAATACCCGGTTTCATTTTATCCAATTGAATTTTAATTTGATACTCTTCTTCCACCCATGTAGAAAATTGATGAGCCATTTCTTTTTGCACAGCAGGAATTTGCACCAATAACATGAAACCCAAAAAAATAAGGGAAGTAAGAATTAAAATGCGCTTAATTATGTTTTTATCTGTATTGATAAGACAATTCTTTATTTTTGCCGTATGACTAAAAAAAGCATCACCATACTGGGAATAGAATCTTCGTGTGACGACACCTCCGCAGCTGTTATCAAAGACGCTAAAATTCTATCAAATATTGTTGCAAATCAAGAAGTTCACCAATCTTACGGTGGTGTTGTTCCTGAGCTCGCTTCACGCGCGCATCAGCAAAATATTGTTCCCGTAGTGAATCAAGCTTTAAAGATAGCAAATATTAGCAAAGACCAACTTGATGCTATCGCCTTTACCAGAGGTCCCGGACTCATGGGATCGCTACTTGTGGGCACCTCTTTTGCGAAGTCTTTTTCTTTAGCTTTAGACGTCCCTCTAATAGATGTAAATCACATGCAGGGACATATTATGGCACATTTTATTGATGAAGGACAAAAGATGCCTGAATTCCCCTTTTTATGCCTAACCGTTTCAGGTGGACACACCCAGATCGTTCTGGTAAAAGGGCACTTTGAAATGGAAATCTTAGGAGAAACTATGGATGATGCTGCGGGTGAAGCTTTCGACAAGAGTGCTAAGATTTTAGGCCTGCAATACCCCGGCGGCCCCTTAATTGATAAATACGCGAAACAAGGAGATCCGAAGGCTTTTAAATTTACAAAACCTCGTGTGGGCGACTTAGAATTTAGCTTTAGTGGACTAAAATCGAACATCATTCAACTCATACAAAGAGAAAAGAAAAAAGACGCCAATTTTATAGAAAATAATTTAATTGATCTGTGCGCTTCCATCCAACATACCATCATCTCTATACTTCTTGAAAAGATAGACAATGCCGTTAAAAAAACAGGCATTACACAAATTGCCATTGCCGGTGGGGTTTCTGCAAATTCGGGCTTAAGAAATGCTTTGCTGGAAAGAGAAAACTCCCATAACTGGAACGTATTTATACCAAAATTTGAATATTGTACCGACAATGCTGCCATGATCGCTATTGTAGGTTATTACAAGTACCAAAACCAACAATTTGCCAACTCAAGTATTACTGCCAAGGCGAGAATTAAAATTTAATATTTTCCAATAAATTCATTTCGAAATTTTATGAATATATGCGAGGTATTTATACAAATTTGCATGTCTTAGTTTTTCAACCCGTGCTATAATTCTAACTAAAAACAAAAGCACATATAAAATTATAATTTCGAATATTGCATGTTTTTTACTAAATTCGTTGATAGGTAAATTAAATAAACTCAGCTATTATGAAAAAATTAGGATTCCTCAAAGGGATAGCGTTTGCTTTTTCCGTGTGTTTGTTTACGATGAACTTGCAGGCACAAGACCTAAGAAAAGCACACGACACAGAGCGTTTTGCGCGTCCGGTAAATACCGGAGCCAATCATACCCTGCTTATCCTTGATAAGTCGTGGGGTGAAACAAAACCTGAAATTGGTGATGAGATTGCTGCTTACGATACAAAAGGAAACATGGTATCCAGCGTTGTGTATATTGGGCATCATACCGGTTTAGCTCTTTGGGGCGATGACGAATATACTGAAGAAAAAGAAGGCTTAAGTAAAGGGGAGAAATTTAATCTACAATGGTGGAAGAAATCTACAAATGAGATGATCTCGCTTAAAGTTTCTGACTTTGAAAGAGGGAATCAAGTTTACAATAAGGATGGTTTAACAGTGATAGCTGATCTGGCGATAAATCAAACTTTAGAACAAAACATGGAGTTATTCCAGAATGTTCCGAATCCGGTTCTCGATTTTACAGAAATAAGCTTTTACCTTCCTAAAGCAGGAAATGTTCATTTGAGTCTACACAACAATTTAGGACAGGAAATTTTAGTTTTGGCAAATGCCAAATACGAAGACGGCTCTCATAAAATTGAAATGAAGACTGAAAAAGTAGATCCCGGAGTATACTTTTATAAACTGGTAAGTGGTAAAGAAAAAATTACAAAACAAATGACCGTCGTTAAGTAATTGTCATTTTATTATATTTAAAATGCCGTCTGTCTCAGACGGCATTTTTTATTTCTAATGGTTAACGAGAAGAATAAAGTTTTGACATATTTTTCTCATTGCTTAATTTGTCTATTTTTGTGAGTCTATATTGTAAGTTATGCATAAAAATATTTTCATTTCCCTTCTATTCTCCATCTGCTTGAGTTTTGTAGTAAATGGTCAGCAAACACACGATGTGAAAACAGGAGAAACACTGTACAGTGTTTCCAAAAAATACGGAGTTACAATTCGTGATATTGTTAAAGCAAACCCTAATACCAATCGAGGTTTACGAGACGGCATGAATATCGTTATACCTATCATATACGAAACCATTGACACCGTTATTTATATCATGCATAAGGTTAAACCTTTGGAGTCGTTCTATTCTATCAAAAATAAATATGGCACTAGCGAAGAAGAGTTGTTGGAGTTTAATCCGGACTTAGTTGAAGGGTTTAGAGCCGGTACATTCATTAAAATCCCTCAATATGAAGAAATTGATGTCACCGAAGAACTGGAATTGAAAGAGGATGAAAAAGAAACAGACTTGTTTGAAGAACTTAAAAGCCGCAAGAATAAATTCAAAAAGAAAAAGTCTTACGATGTAGCTTTCATGCTTCCTTTGTATTTAGATAAAAATGACACCATAGAAACCTATCAAAATCTACAGGAAGAAACTGATATTTACAAAAAAACCCATTATGCATTAGACTTTTATGCAGGTGCTAAAATTGCTATTGACAGCCTTAATAAGGCCGGAATGGGAATAAATGTTCATGTATATGATACCAAAAATGATCCCCATGAAACATTTGATCTGGTAACAAAAAAAGAATTTAATGATATGGATCTTGTGATCGGTCCTTTTTATTCGAAGAATTTTAAAATTGCTGCCGAAATATTAAGTCGAAGGGGTGTACCTATTGTAGCTCCTCTTTCTACAAAAGGAAACCTTTTAGAAAATATTCCGAATGCTTTTCAGGTAATTCCTACTCAAAAACGACAGGTTAATTACCTGTCAGATTATATTTCTGAACATTATGCTGATAAATGCATCACATTGGTAAGAAAAAACAGTGAAGAAGAAGAAAAATACGCCGATTGGATGCTTTCTTCATTAGAATTGGATTCAGTATCAACTTATAAAGAAATTCTTGTAGAGGGAGCTGTAATCGATTCTATTCACCATGAATTGGATTCAATGGCAGAAACCAATGTGATTTTAATTCCATCGGCAGAAAAAGACTTTGTTACCGATCTGCTAACAAAGTTAAATGCTGCCCGAGATAGTACTGTTGTAGTGTTTGGAATGCCGGACTGGTATTCCTTTAAAGAATTGGATTACGACTATTTAATGAATTTAAATGTACATATGCCTAATAGCGGTGTATTGTCTTACCAAAATCCTTTAACGCAGTATTTTGTAGAACACTATCAGGAGTCCACAAGAAGTGCACCAAACGAAAGATTTGCTTTTTCAGGATTTGACGTGAGTTATTACTTCCTTTCTATTTTAAATGAATATGGTGGTATTTCTTCAGACATGTATCTAGAACCTAAGGATCTTTTGAATTTGAATTTCGATTACAATTATAAGCGAAACAGAAAAAATGGTTCTCGTAATCAATCGGTACAAATTATTAAATACGAAAATTTAGAACTAATTCGAGTGGATAAATGATCTGTTAGGTATTCTTTATAAATTTTAAAACCTGCTTGTTGAAAATTTCAGGTTGTTCTATGTTCACAACATGACCACATTCGGGGATAACAAATAGCTCTGAAGAAAGATGATCTTTTACGAGCTTGCTGATGGAAGGTAAGAACATATGATCTTCTGCTCCCATAACGTAAAGCGTTGGAATGCCAGAGTCTTTAATTCTAAACAAGGCTAACAGAGGGTTCACTTCTGCAACGAGCGTAAACCAGCGTTTAAACTCTTTTTGGTAAAGTTTTTTTGCTTCGTTAATAAACAAGTTACGAGATTCTCTGTGTTTTTTTCTTGGCATGATGATAATCGCAAAAAACTTATAAAGTAACAAATAAGGGATTACAGATTTTAAAAGCACACCTAAACGTATTAAAATTTGTCCTCTGAAGTTTAATTTCATCACCGCTCCACCCATAATCATACTTGCACTTCTCTCGGGATAACGTTCAGCAATTTCTCTTATGATAATCGTTCCTAAAGAAATTCCCACAAAATGACTTTTTTGAATTTTAAGATGATCAAGCACTTCGATTACTTCATCACTTATGACATCAAAAGTATAAGATTTCAGTTTCTCGTAAATAAGACTTTTCGATTTTCCGTGTCCTCTTAAGTCTATGAGTAATACGTTGTATTGCTTTTTAAAATCTCTTAGCTGTTTATACCAAATAGAACTACTGCCGCCGGCACCATGAATAAAGGTTACCCATTCTGCTTTTTCTTCAAGAGTAAATGTACTGTAATGAAGCATCTTTCTATTTTGTAAGTTAGCTCACTAAACATGTTAGGCATTGCCTAACAATCGAGCAAAGCTAATCTTTTTTAGGAAGTGCTCATTCCAATAGTACCAATTATCTAATCATAAGGGTCTTATTTGAGTTCAAATGATTACTGTTTCATCCAGGGTATTGTAATCACTTCTGTAGGTGCTGAAAGTTTCAACAAATAAAGTCCGGTTGATAGATCTTCAATATTAAACTCAATAATATCGTCAGATTTAATATTTCTTATTTCACGTTCTGATAAGACAGCACCCATAATGTTCGTCACTTGAACATGTAACAACTCATGCGAATAATCCGCAACTAAATAAAGTTTCTCTGTAGCAGGGTTTGGATAAAGTTTTATACCCAGATCTTCTAACTCAACTACACCAATTTCAGCAACAGTAAAACTTTTAATTACAGAACATCCATGATCATCTGTTATTATCACAGAGTATTCACCATTTTCTGTTGGAGTCATTTCACTTGATAATTCCATCAATAAAATTTCACCATAGTACCATTCATAGCTTGCTTCAATTACAGGATTTGTAGTCACTTTAACCCTTTGATGGTCGTATGAATAATCAACTACAGAAGCAGAAATCTGATAACAAGATCCGTCATCATCGGTTGCATTTTCGTTGTAATTACATGCAGATCCATCAGTACAACCCAAAATCTCAGCATCATTACATACACCATCATCATCGGCATCATTATCTACAACTGTTCCTGTGCCATCTGTAGCTCCTGAACAGCTCGCACAAGCATCTAAATCTGTTGAATAAGTACAAGTTCCTGCATCTGTTGCATAAGAATTATAATTACAGGCATCAGAATCTGTACAACCTTCAAGCTCAATCTCATTACATACGCCATCTCCATCAGTATCATTGACACATACTCCAAAACAGTCTAAGTAGGCTTGTGTCGGATAGGTACAAAGACTATTATTTGTGTCAGTAGTTGATGTGGCATCATAATTACAAGCTGTAGCATCTTTACAACCCTCTATTTCATCTGCATTACATACACCATCATCATCGGCATCATTATCTACAACTGTTCCTGCGCCATCTGTAGCTCCTGAACAGGTTTCACAATCTGTTGGAAGCACACAAGAAGCATCATCAGTAGTGACTGCTGAATTATAATTACATGCGTTTTCATTAGTACAACCCTGTACGACTCCTTGAACTAAAACACCATAATCATCAGCTCTTTGAATGAAACCGGTGCCACATACTACCGGAGCCCCATTAGCATCTGATATCACCCTCATTCTTAATAATTTGTTAAGCGTAGCAGTAACAGGAGGTGTTACAGTGGTTGATGGTGTCCCTGTAAGAGCTGCAACAATATTGTCTGTTAAAACCCGTTCATTGGTCCCATTATTATTAGATGTTTCAAAAGTCCCGCTGTTATCCCAATCGATCCAAACTTCTAAATACTGAGGACTATTACTTGTAGACTCATAAGTCACACTAAGATCACAAGCTGTTTCAATAGTTAAAACTGAATTTTTAGAGCAGGTAAAGTCTTGCATAGAACTCTCAGGAATAAAAGTACTCGTTGAATGATTTAATGTATTGAAAGATATGTTTGTGACTCCACAACCATAATCCCCGTTATTATTGTTACTGGAAGAACTACACCCGGCTATTGCACTTTCAGTTACTGTAATAGATTTTGATTTGGTTAAACTCGTTGTTCCATCAGGATCTGTCACTTCTAATGTTACATCGTAAGTTCCCGGATCTTCAAATGTAATCGCTGGATTTTGTTCCGTTGAACTGTAAGGTGTATTTACGCCATTATCAAATGTCCAATTAAATGTAATTCCATCTATTGGTGTATTTGTGTAAGTATTCGGAATACAGGTTGATTGGTCGGTAAACGTCATTGAGCTGCCATGACACACTAAAGATGCAGGAGCTAAAAAATCAACAGTAGCAGTCGCAGGAGGTGTCAGTGCTGTATTTCCATTCTCAGGAAGAAATGATGCTCTTTCATTCGTCAAAGCAGACTTTGCTACTGCTCTTTGTCCATAAGTAAATTCACTTGCACAACCGGTGTAATCCATGTAGTTGTGCATATGATCCTGATGCGTTCCATTACCTGTATGATTAGGTGACATCTGAACATTAAAACTAGGGTCACATGAGTTTACGTCTGTATTATCACAATCCGAATACAAGCCTTCTATGGAAATGGTTCTAATATGTTTTGGTGTGTCGCTTATTCCATCATCGCCACATGTGTAAGTTCCATCATTCGAATTATCATCACCATCAAATGTGTGTGGCAAATTAAGTGCATGACCCATTTCATGAGCCCAGGCTTCATCTGATCCATCTAAATAGGAACAAATAAGAACAACGGAACCATCCCAATCCTGACCATGCTCCGCTGCCATATATGCATACCCTGCAGTATAAGAATCATTACTACAGTTACTATCATCAATTTCATCAACTAGCCAGACATTGTAATATTTTTCAGGATCCCAAATACTGTATTCTTTTAATGAATTTACTGCTTCGTCAGGCTCATGATCAGGGATTCCTTCAGAATCACCAGCATTTACACCATTGTTAACATAAGAAGTAACAGCACTCATATCTTTACGAACAATACCATTTGTACAATTTCCATTTTCATCCTGAATAGCCAAAGCAAATTCAATTTCCATATCTACACCATTCCCGTCACCATTAGTTCCTGAAACTTTTCTCCAAAAATTATTCAAATATTGAATACCTGCTCGCACTTCTACATCAGAGATATTCGTTCCCTCACCAATAGCCTCACCTTTATGCATGACATGAACAACAACAGGTATCTGATAAATTTCTTCAGCAGACCTTGCTTGTAATTTTTGAGATTGTTTAATGTTTTCAATGGTTTGCAGATGACGCAATCTGTAGTCCGCATCATTTTTCATTTTTTCTTTATGAAAATGATCGGCACCACAAAAATCAGCATTAACAGGTTTTGGCTCTTGTTTAAGACGATTTGAAACTACATCTGATTTAATCTGCTGAGCAAAAATGTTAAAACTTGTAAATAGTAAAACAATTAAAGTGTAGGGTATTATTCTCATAATCAACATAAATTTATACGATTGTATTTAAATCATAAATACAACAGATTGAATTCTTAAATTGGGAGGGGAATTAATAAAAATTTTCCACTCAGATCATCCTACTTAAAATAAATAGATGTCATTAAACTTTATCTAAAATAAAAAACAATCTAAACAAAGACAAAAACGATGCCATTACTCAGAGCATTTCCTACTTTTTAAGAAAAGAAACCTTTGATCAGTGATCAGTGAAGTTTTGAGTTTTAAGTGATAAGTTTTGAGTTAATTTCCAAACCTAACTACTGAAAGCTGAGAGCTGACCACTGAAAGCTAATCAATAATTTGCATCAAAT
>Ga0207964_1000463_pt1 | contig 10846 bp, 7 predicted proteins | sample Knorr_S23_td_250_FD_185608 | JGI IMG/M metagenome (GOLD analysis project Ga0207964, IMG submission 185608) | Marine microbial communities from Southern Atlantic Ocean transect - Knorr_S23_td_250_ad_251m_LV_A (SPAdes) (version 2) | ecosystem: Environmental > Aquatic > Marine > Oceanic | place...
AAGCCCCCGATACCATGCAAGACTTAAAACTATACAACTCCCTTAGTAGAAAAAAGGAAGTGTTTAAACCTTTAACAGAAGGCCGTGTAGGCATGTACGTCTGTGGACCTACAGTTTATGGAGATGCACATTTAGGGCACGCCAGACCAGGAATTACTTTTGATATCGTATTCAGATACATGCAACATCTAGGTTATAAAACACGTTATGTACGTAATATTACCGATGTGGGTCACCTGGTGAACGATGCAGATGAAGGGGAAGATAAAATTGCTAAAAAAGCACGTTTAGACCAGTTGGAACCTATGGAAGTTGTAGCGCATTACACACGTAGCTACCACCAAGATATGGCAATGTTAAACACCTTATCACCAAGCATAGAACCAACAGCTACAGGTCATATCATCGAGCAAATTCAGATGATCGAAAAAATCCTAGCAAACGGATATGCATACGATGTTGAAGGGAACGTTTATTTTGACGTAGTGAAATACAACAAAGATCACGCTTACGGGAAATTGTCGGGAAGAAATATCGAAGACATGATCTCAAACACGCGTGAACTGGACGGGCAATCAGAAAAAAGAAACTCCGTAGATTTTGCGCTATGGAAAAAAGCTTCTCCGGAACACATTATGAGATGGCCTTCTCCCTGGTCAGAAGGTTTCCCGGGATGGCATTTGGAGTGTTCTGCAATGAGCACAAAATACCTTGGAGATCGGTTTGATATTCACGGGGGCGGAATGGACTTGGTATTCCCTCATCACGAAGCTGAAATTGCACAATCTTGTGCCAGTGACGGTCATGAGGCTGTAAACTACTGGATGCACAATAATATGATTACCATAAACGGTCAGAAGATGGGTAAATCTCTGGGGAACTTTATCACATTAAGTGAATTCTTCAGTGGGGAGCACGATAGCTTAGAACAAGCCTACAACCCAATGACCATTCGATTCTTCATTCTTCAAGCTCATTATCGTTCTACGGTTGACTTCTCTAACGAAGCCCTGCAAGCTGCAGAAAAAGGAATGAACAAATTAATGACGGCAATAGAAACACTGGAGGCAATTAAAACTGCAGGTGAATCTACTGTGGATGTAGAGTCTTACAAACAAAAATTCTACGATGCCATCAATGACGATTTCAATACGCCGATCCTCATTGCACACATCTTTGATGCGGTAAAACAGATCAATTCTATTGCCGCCGGGGACGGAAGTCTAAACGAAACTTCAAAAGATGCTTTGATGAAGCTGATGTCTGATTTCTGCTTCAATATTTTAGGCTTAAAAAAGATAGAAGCTGCATCACAAAATGGTCTGACCGACGAGGTAATGGAAGTCGTTTTGGGCTTAAGAAAATTAGCAAAAGAAAATAAAGATTGGACCGCTGCCGACTTTATCCGTGATGAGCTGGCTAAACTAGATATTACCGTGACTGACTCCAAAGATGGAGCTAGCTGGTCTAAAAAATAACTTCGCAGTATTATGAGAAAGCTTTTCCCAATCATCTTAGTTTGCTTGTTATGGAGTTGTGGAAACGAATCAAAAGTAAAGAAGCAGCCTCCAAAAAAAGTCGTTGAGGTGCCTGCTTTCAATGAAGACTCTGCATATGATTTCATTGCCAAACAAGTGGCTTTTGGCCCTAGAGTACCTAATTCGAAAGAGCATGAAGCCTGTGGCGAATATTTAATCAATACCCTAAACCGATTTTGTGATACGGTAATCGTTCAAGAAGCTGCATTGACTGCTTTTGATGGAAACGTTTTAGATTCGAAAAATATCATTGCTTCTTTTAAACCTGAACGGGCAAAACGAGTGATGCTTTGCGCTCATTGGGATACACGTCCCTTCGCAGACCAGGATGAAGCCAACAAAAACACACCTATTGAAGGTGCCAATGATGGTGGTAGTGGTGTAGGTGTACTGCTCGAAATGGCTCGTCAGTTTTCCATACAAAAACCGGATGTGGGTGTGGACATCATCCTCTTTGATGCTGAAGATTATGGTCAACCCAATGAGAGTGAATACCCAAGAATGGAACATTCTTATTGCTTAGGCTCACAGTATTGGGCTCAAAACTTACACAAACCCAACTATTTTGCAAAATATGGGATTCTATTAGATATGGTGGGAGGAAAAGATGCTGTATTTACTCAAGAAGGATATTCCGTACACTACGCACCTCAGGTATTAAAAAAAGTATGGAATATAGCAGCCAATTTGGGTTATGGAGAGCAGTTTTTATTCCAAAAAACAAATCCTGTAACAGATGATCATCTCTACATCAACGGCTTTGCTCAGGGTCGCGTACCGACAATAGATATCATCGAACACGATGCCTCTTCAAAAAGCAAATTCTACAAACACTGGCACACGCATGACGACAAGTTGGAGCATATTGATAAAAACACGCTAAAAGCGGTTGGTCAAACCGTTATGCATGTGGTTTACAACGAGTAGGTCTGTCAACAAAAAAGCCCCTACAAATGCAGGGGCTTTCTGTATTCCATAAAGAACTTACTCTCCTTTCACCAAATCCATTTCTTCAATCAGGTGAGTTGCTCCGGCATATTTATCAACGATAAATAACACATAACGAATGTCACAAGAAATGGTTCTTTGCAATTCAGACTCAAAAGCAATATCTCCACTCATAGCTTCCCAGTTGCCGTCAAAAGCAGTGCCGATCAGATGTCCTTTTCCATTGATTACAGGCGATCCGGAGTTCCCTCCCGTAATGTCTGTATTGTGAATGAAGTTCACGATCAAATCGCCATTTTCATCCGCATACTGACCATAATCTTTAGCTTCGTACAGATCGATAAACCTTTGTGGAAGATCAAATTCATGATCCCCGGGAACAAACTTTTCAATAACGCCTTCTAAGGTAGTCACATAGTCATAATGAACCGCATCAGCAGGAACATAATCACCCACTGTACCGTAGGTCGTTCTCATGGAAAAATTTGCATTCGGATAGTATGTTTTATCCGGGTTCATCTTCCGCAAACCATCAACAAACAATCGATTCCCTTCGCTCAGCTTCGCATCTGCTTGTGCATTTACAGAACCCATACTAAAGTAGCTTTGAATAACAGATCCCGAAGCAGTATTGGCTAAATCCTTCGCTAATTTCTTCGCGTTTGGAGCCGCAATAAAAGCATTAAAACGTGCCTCATCCGTAAAGTATGATTTGGCATACATCTTCCCGGCAAACTTCGCAAAATCGCCTTTAAACTTCTTGTCTACGTGGGCAAAGAAAGTTGGGTGCTGAGAAGCGTCAACTTCTGCTCGATATTTAGCAAACAGTTTGGCAAACTGCTCTTCATCTAAAACAGCATTGTAATTTTTGAAATGCTCGGCAGCAAAATCCTGAAGTTTTGCAAGCAATCTCGCTTTCTCATCTGCATTTTCCGTTTCCAATAACTGACCGATCATACGGTTGGCACGAAATGTAAATAACACCACATCCGTACCTCGAATACCTACCTCCGAAAGAAACGTCGCTCCTTTTTCCGTTAAGTCGGTAGCCACATAAGCCTCTTTAATTAACTCAAGGGCTTCTCCATATTTTGCTTTGTTCACTTCAGAAGAATTGGCAAAAGCCGTGAAGTCATTTTCAATAGCTTGTTTCTTATCATAAACACCCAATCGTTTCAATCCTTTAGACTGACCAATAAAGTATTTCCAGTAGTTGGCCGTTTGTGCATATTTCGATGCGTATTGAATGCGAGCTTCAGAATCGGCATGCATATGCTTTTTCATGATGTTTAATTTCAAGTCACGGATATCAACAATCGTTGGTGCTTTAATATCTAATAGTTGTTTTACTCCCCAGGAAGTTAAAAAACGATCCGTAGAACCGGGATACCCCCAAACCATTGTGTAGTCGTCATTTGCAACACCTTCCAAAGAAACCGGTAAGTGGTGATAGAACGCATCATTTTTTTCTCTTAGTTCTTTCGTTAAAGGAACATTCTCCTCTGCATAAGCAGCAGGCGTTCCATCAGGAGCACAGTAGATGCGAAACATGGAAAAATCTCCTGTATGACGTGGCCACATCCAATTATCTGTATCTCCACCGTATTTACCTACAGACGAAGGGGGTGCTCCCACCAAACGAATATCCTTAAAACGCTCGTAGATAAACATGTAATATTCATTCCCCTCATAGAAAGACTTTACCTCAGCAACGTATTTATTGCCTTCAGTCGCTTCACCTTTGATGGTTCTCATTTCTGCATCAATGGCCTGTGCTCTTTCAGCTTCAGTCATCCCGTCATTTACAACAGCCAACACGCGCTCCGTCATGTCTTCCATACGGATCAAAAAATCGACGTGTAAATCGGGATTACCTAACTCTTCGGAACGATCCATCGCCCAAAAACCATCTGTTAAATAATCGTTCTCTATCGTAGAGTGGTCTTGAATAGACCCATAACCACAGTGGTGATTTGTTAATAACAAACCTTCTCCGGAAATTACTTCTCCGGTACAAAACCCACCAAAACTTACAATGGCATCCTTCAAGCTTGAGTGGTTAATGCTGTACAATTCTTCAGCAGTCAATTGCAAACCGGCGGCTTGCATGTCCACTTCATTCAATCGCTTAACAAACATGGGTAACCACATTCCTTCGTCTGCTTTTACCGCAGTTGGTGTAACTAAAAAGATCGCCAGGATGAAACCTAAAATTCTCTTAAACATCTGATTATTTTTTTCTTATTAATATAAAATATGTCTCACCACAAAGAAACAAAATATTCACGGTATTATGGTTGTCGTCACCCTGAGCTTGTCGAAGGGTTGATTGATGGTTGTCGAAAATAAAAACTTTGACTAAGACGATGACAAAGACTTTATGGAACTAAAAGTATGTTATACTCACAATTTAAGGTAAAAAATCTCAGATTAAATGTATTGGGAATATTTAAGTGATTGAAAATGCTAAATTTGTGATTAAGAACACAAATCGTATTCTAAATGATTGATGAGAATGTAATGAATTCGCGTTTAAAAAAATTATTACTCTTATTAAACAAAGGCGATTTTTGGTTTTTTGTGCTGGTGCTCGGAATGGGGCTTTTGTATGGATATCAGGATATCGTTAAGTTAGAACCCCAATCTGTTCATGTATGGCGTCAAACAGATTGTACTTCTTTAGCAAAAAATTATTATCAAAATGGAATGGATTTTAATCATCCTGAAATTCATTTTCTTGCTTCAGATGGTAAAACCTCCGGTTATTGTGTGGGAGAATTTCCAATTCTGTACTATGCCGTAGGTGGTTTGTATCATATTTTTGGCCCTAATGAAACTGTATTCAGGGTATTTAATCTACTCATCTTCTTTTTAGGTTTATTTGCCTTGTACAAGCTTTTGTCTGAAGTATTGAAAGATAAATTTTGGGCTATTGGCATTAGTGCCTTATTGTTTTGCTCTCCTGTAATCGTTTTTTATGCCAACAATTTTCTTCCTAATGTCCCTGCAATATCTTTGGTATTTATTTCATGGTATTTCTTTGTGCGTTATCATAAATCGCACAAAGTATGGTGGTTGGTTTTAAGTTCCTGTTTGTTTACAATAGCAGGCTTATTAAAAATTACTGCGTTACTGAGTTTCATTCCGTTAGTGGGAATCTTATTATTAGAAATCACAGGTTTATTAAAGCATTTTGGTTACAAAGAAAAGTTTTTTGCTCATACTAAAATTGCCTTAGGGTTGTTTCTTGCCAGTGCTTTTGCAATTTTTTTGTGGTACAATCATGCTATTGCTTACAATACCTTTCATGATTCCGTCTATTTTTCTACACGGACATGGCCTTTGTGGGACCTTACTGATGTTCAGATAGATTCTATTATTCAAAAAGTAAAACAGATTTGGTTACAAGAATATTGGCATATTTCGGTTGTGTACATTGTCGGGTTATTACTCGTAATAGCTCTTTGGAAATCGCGACATTTTAATGCCTTTTTCAGCTACATGGTAATAACTATGACGATTGGTGTTGTTGCCTATGTATTGTTATGGTTTATGGCTTTTGGAAACCATGATTACTACATTATTGATATTTTAGTTTGGTGTCTATTTATTCTGGTAGCTTTCCTGGATTACGTCAGAAAAAATCACACTCGATGGTTTCACTCCGTAGGGTTGAAACTTCTTTTTTTGTCCTTACTATTAATAAACATCAATTATGCCAACAAACGCACCCAATCTCGTTACATCGGATGGATGAATAATATGGGTAACATTACAGCTCTAAATGGAATGGAGTCTTATTTAGGGGAAATAGGAGTAGGGAAAAACGATAAAGTGATCAGTATTCCGGATCCATCACCGAATCATAGTTTGTCCCTCATCAACAGAAAAGGCTGGACCGATCTTTATCGCTGGAATGATTCTCAGGAAAAAATCAATCAATTGATCGACCTTGGAGCTTCGTATCTTATTGTAAACGACAAAAATATTCTTCAAGAACGTACCTATCTAAAAACATTTACCAAAGAAGAAATTGGAAATAAGAATGGGGTGTACATTTATAAACTTAGTCGGCAATTTTAATTCCTAAAAAATAACAACCGAAAAAAATGAGACGCTTCTTTTATTAAAACAGATAATTTCATTCGGGTAAAAACAACACCCTCTTTAAGATTTACATGAACTGCAGAAGTATTTAATTTATTTTTGCTGCTTAGCATTACAAACTCTAAATCAAAAAGGTAACTGTTGATCTTAGTTTGAAGAAATAATTTTTTCCCTTTTTCATTAAACCCTTTAAGACCACACTGAGTATCCGCTACCGGTAAACGAATAATGTGTTTTAGAAGGAATCGTAACGTTTTTGAAATGACTTTTCTAATTGGTGGGGTATGTTGATAGTATGCAGCATTTCGGTAGCCCAACACAAGATCTGATTTTTCTACAACTAAAGAATAATACACTTTTAGAATACTCTCATTTGTGTATGGGAAATCTACATCAATTAATATTTGTAGATCACTATTTGCTCTTTCGGCAGCCTGTCTTAAAGCATGCCCTTTCCCTTGATTCTTAGGATAATCGATAAAAAGAAAAGAATGGATGTTCTTTTTTAAGTTTTCTAATGCTGTAGGATTTAATGCTTTTGTGGATCCATCATTCACCAAAATAAGATTCAGTTTTGTATCGGGAAGAGAAACTTGTAGTGCCGCTACAGATGACCGGATCATCTTATCCCAATTTTTCGGAGGATTATAGCAAGGTATTAATAAGTCCAGACCGGGTTTCTTCATCCAATAATATTATATAGGACGCAAAAATACAGAAGAAAAAGGCTGCTGCTAAAAATCATAGTGCAATTCTAATCAATTTAAATAGTTTGTGCAATAAAAAAGTCCCCCCGATACCGAGATGACTTTTATTAAAAAATTTCGCCTGATTTTTCTATTGATGAATAATTTTCTCCACCCCTAATTCATCTCCTACTCTTGCTTTTTCATCCAATACTGATACCTCCTTGGTGCTAAACTTGGTTGCCAATGACCATACAAAGAATCTCCTTCAATTGTAATTGCTGGACAGTGATAACAAAACCCATAGTGATCAAAAGTCGTTTCAGTAGCAATATAATAATAGGGATTACTCATGGAAGGAACATCTATTTGAACTAAAATAGTGGTGTCATATTCAAACTTACTCAGTACAATCTGTTGTATTGTTGTGTCAGAGATCATTTGTTGTGCATCTGTGTAAACCTGTATCCCCTTATAAACTCCATAATAAGGTTCTCCATAATCAACAAGGAGATCATTTTTATCCTTACTACAAGAGCTAATTATTCCAATGCAAAACATTAATAATATAAGCTTGTTCATTTTCTGATAATTTAATTAACAATTGTATGACAAAAACTGTTCCCAATTTATTTCTATGTTAAATAGAAATAATAATAAATCTCCAAACAACAACTTACTCCCCAAAATCATAGGGAATTTCTTCATCCGGCCAGTCATCAATTTCTTTAAAGTTCTCGAGTTCTCTACGGTCACGTTTGGTGGGTCTGCCGAGGCCTCGATCCCGGTCTTCGCCGGAGAGTCTGCGGTGGTGGAAGGCTCTGAATTTCTCTCTTTCTTCTATTGGGGTTAAATCCTCATAGCAATCTTTAGCAATGGAATAGGCAACACGGCTTTTAAGGAGTTCCAAAATTTTAAACTGTAATTTTAAGCCGTTTTTATCAACTGAGATCAGCTCTCCTCCGGAAACCGTACGTGCCGGCTTGCACTTTGCGCCATTCACCTTTATCTTTCCGGATTTGCAGGCCTGCGTTGCCATGCTTCTGGATTTAAAGATGCGCACCGTCCAGAGCCACTTGTCAATTCTTATTTTCTCCATCTTTAAAATAGCTGTTCAATTTTTGGGCTTTGCTCTTGCCCAAAAGTTCTGTTAGTTCCGTAATTGTTGCTTCCTTAATACGCTTGATCGATTTGAATTTCTTCAATAGTTCTGTTTTGGATTTGGGTCCGATGCCGGGAACATCGTCTAAAGTAGAATGTAAGCTCGATTTACTTCTTTTGTTTCTGTGATGCGCCAAACTGAAACGGTGTGCCTCATTTCGCAAATATTGAATCAGTTTTAATGATTCCGAACGTTTGTCGATGTAAAGGGGAACGGAATCGCCGGGAAAATAGATCTCTTCCAGGCGTTTTGCGATGCCTACAATGGCGATTTTTCCTCTGAGTTCCAGATTATCTAAAGCTTTTAAGGCAGAGCTGAGCTGTCCTTTTCCCCCATCGATAATGATGAGTTGTGGAAAGTCTTCGTTCTGCTCTTTCAATCTTTTGTACCTGCGATACACCACTTCTTCCATGGAAGCAAAATCGTCGGGACCCTCCACGGATTTAATGTTGAAATGGCGGTAGTCCTTTTTGCTGGGCTTGCCGTTTTTAAAGACCACACAAGCCGATGCAGGGTTGGTTCCCTGAATGTTGGAGTTGTCGAAACATTCGATCTGAACGGGCAATTCCGACAGACGTAAGTCTTTTTGTACCTGCTCCAATATTCGTTTGCTGTGACGCTCGGGGTCTACAATTTTTATCTTCTTGAGTTTTTCCTGACGCATGTACTGTGCATTGCGCAGCGATAGGTCGATCAATGCTTTTTTATCGCCTCGCTGAGGGACGTGTACCTTTACCTCTTCCCAGGGGCTGATCATGTCTTTGTTAAGAATGATCTCTTTGGTGGTGGAATGAAATTTCTCCCGAATGTCCATCACTGCCATGGTGAGTAGGTCTTCGTCGGCTTCTTCGAGCTTTTTCTTGATTTCCAAGTTATGCGACTGAATAATGGCTCCGTTTACGATCTTGAAATAATTAACGTAAGCCGAATCGGTATCGGAGAATATGGTGAACACGTCTACATTATGGACGGTTGGACTCACCACGGTCGATCTGGATTGATAATTCTCTAAAGCATCCAATTTCTGTTTGATCTCCTGGGCTTTCTCAAACTCTAAATTGGCAGCATATTTATGCATCTGTTCTTTCAAGGGCTGTATGATGCTTCGGGTATTCCCTTTTAATATGTTTCGAATTTCAGCAATGGATCGGTTGTAATCTTCTTCGTCCTGATAGGCTTCACAAGGCCCCAAACATTTTTTAATATGGTAGTCGAGACAAACCTTAAACTTGCCTTTTTCGATGTTCTCCTCGCTTAAATTGAAGGTGCAGGTACGCAGTTGATAGATTTGTTTTATCAAGTCCAACAAAACTTTCATGACCCGAACCGAAGCATAAGGTCCAAAATATTCAGACCCGTCTTTAACCACATTTCGAATGGAAAATACGCGTGGAAAACGTTCTTTTTTAATACAGATCCAAGGATAACTTTTATCGTCCTTGAGCATGACATTGTAGCGTGGCTGATGCTTTTTAATGAGGTTGTTTTCTAATAATAAGGCATCTACCTCGCTTTCAACCAAAATGTATTCAATGCGCTCGATCTTAGAAACCAAGACACGCGTTTTTCCGTATCCGGAGTGGTCTTTCTGGAAGTAGGAAGAAACACGACGCTTTAAATTTTTTGCCTTGCCCACATACAGTATGGTATCCTGCTTATCAAAATACTGATACACCCCGGCACTGTTAGGCAGGGTCTTTAAAGTTTGAGCAATATGTTCTTTGACTTTAGACACGACTCAAATGTAATGACTAATGATTAATTAATAATGACTAATTAATAATGATTAATGAGAACTCAAATCCCGAACTATCGGGATAAAGTTGTAAGTACTTGAAGTACCTAATGTGCGGGGGTTCAATGGCCGTCCTTCGACAGGCTCAGGATGACAATTGAAAAATCAGGATGACAACTTAAAACTCAGAACTTAAAACTTTTTGACTGCACGACTGCAAGACCCCCTTTAGGGGTTCAGGTCCAGAATTCGCGTTGTTTGTTGCGTTCTTTTTTCTGTTTCAAGTATTCCTCTGTAGGGACTTTAATAAATGAAGGGTGTTGTTCGATGGCAAATTCCAGTTGCTCTACAATCTTTTCTATGGAGTCATTTTCATAGTCGATTTCCAAAGGTTCTTTAATCAACATGGATTGTAGAATCCCTTTTTTCTTGATGAATAGTCCTTTTTTATCAAACGATCTGCGAAAACCATCGATCACAATAGGAACGACAATGGGTTTGTATTTCTTAATAATATGGGCTGTTCCTTTGCGAATGGGGTTAAATGCTTTGGTGGTTCCCTGTGGAAAGGTAATCACCCAACCATCATCTAATGCCGATCCGATATTGGTAATCTCCTTAAAGTCTACCTTACGATTAACAGACTCTCCCGCCGCACGCCAGGTACGTT
>Ga0207964_1000465_pt1 | contig 10803 bp, 10 predicted proteins | sample Knorr_S23_td_250_FD_185608 | JGI IMG/M metagenome (GOLD analysis project Ga0207964, IMG submission 185608) | Marine microbial communities from Southern Atlantic Ocean transect - Knorr_S23_td_250_ad_251m_LV_A (SPAdes) (version 2) | ecosystem: Environmental > Aquatic > Marine > Oceanic | place...
CCTTATTAAGCGAATTATTTACCAGAGAGGGTAGCGGCACCCTAGTGATGCAGGACCACTCCGAGGTAATTAGAGCGGCGGCGATTGATGATGTGGGGGGTATTCTGGATTTAATTAGCCCTTTAGAGCAGCAGCAGATTTTGGTCAAACGCTCTCGCGAGCTATTGGAGACCGAGATTTCGAGATTTACGCTGGTGGTGCACCCCGAGGGATTCTTACTGGGTTGCGCCGCTCTCTACCCCATGGCCGATAAAACTGAGGGAGAAATTGCCTGTGTGGCCACCCATCCGGAATTTTTAGGTCGCGGTATCGCCTCCAGACTGCTGGAGCACATTGAGGCCGAGGCTGTGCAAATGGGTATTACTAAGTTGTTTGTGTTGACCACCCAAACAGCCCATTGGTTTTTGGAGAAAGGATTTGTTGAAACAGCGGTCAAAGATCTGCCAAAACAAAAACAGTCTCTCTACAATTATCAACGCAACTCGCGGATTTTTAGTAAGCATCTCTAAAAAAATCGTTGCTCATCTGCATTTAGTAAATTCTCTATCCAACCAGTTATATTAAGTCGAAGGATCTCGGCAAGGCCTGTGCATTGATTACCGATGGGCGATTCTCGGGCGGCAATATTGGCCTAGTTAAACAGGGTGATAGAGTTCGTATTGATATTCCAAACCGCAGTATTGATATTTTGGTTTCGGATAAAGAACTGGCGCAACGACGAGCTGAGCAGGATAAGCTGGGCTGGCAACCGCTGGAAGAGCGCCCTAGAAAGGCCTCTGCGGCCCTTAAAGCCTATGCAAAACTGGCCCCTAGCGCTGATAAAGGTGCTGTCAGAGATCTCTCACAGCTGTAAATTGTAGTTAACCGCCCATAAAAAAGCCCGGCAATTGACCGGGCTTTTTTATATCTTTAAAACAACTACTTTCTACAGCTCGGCACCTTGGCACCCAAGTCGCGAAGTTTACCCAATCTAGTTCCCTCAACATCGGCATACTTAATCCACTGCTTTGGATAGCGCTTGGCTTTCTTGGTGGTCGCCACTTTTAAGGATTTCTGGAATGCGACAATGGCGTCTTTATAGCAGTGCAGGTTAACCAGCGCGTTGCCCATAACCAAGTAGTTGGAGTCGGCACGCTTAACACTGCCCTTTTTGGCCGCCTTCACCGAGGCTTTGTAGGCTTCCTTATCGCGACCCAAGTCGAGATAGATACCGGCAATTCGCGATTGCAAATCCCCCGAGTCAGAATATTGTGAGGCAGTCTCCAGCGATTTTAACGCGCTCTGTAAATCCTTTGCCTGATACCATGCAGTGCCCAGCACCTCGAGATTTTTAGCATCGCGCTCAACAATGTTGTCGTTCATGCCTTTCTCGATAATTTTGGCCGCTCTATAGGGCACTTCTGCACCCAGATACATATAGGCCATGCCCATCACTTGGCTCTCTTTATCCAACTCACCATTGAGATACACAACCTCCGAGGCAACCAAGCGATCCATCTCGCGCTCTTGCTCACCGTACATACCACCCAACTGTTTCCAGTAGGTCCACTTGGGGTAGTGTTTAATCAGCTTTTCGAGAATTGCGATAACTCGATTAAAGTCATTCTTCTCGTAGTAAAGCACCCGTTGCAATGACCACCAGCGCTCTTTTGGCAATTTACCCTTAGCTTCTACATCGGCAATCGCCAACTCAATCATACGCAGCGCATCCGCTTTGCGTTCCAATTGGTAGTATATTTGCGCCAGCAACCCACGCGCATCATTGCCCACAACCGTCGCCGCTTGCATCCAGACTTCTAGCTCTTGCGCCGCCTCGGCATAGTGCCCTTCTGCGGTGTATAGCTGTGCCAGCGTATATCTGGTATCAAGTCTTAGGTCTTCCGGGGTTCCCTCGCTATCAATAACGCGCTTATAGGCACGGATAGCACCGGGGAAGTCGTCCAATGAGTAGTAGACATAGCCTTGAAATTTCCAGACCTGCGTCTGCTCGTAAGGGGTTCTACAGGTCTTGGTGCTGGACTCTATATTGTTGAGCATGGACATTGATTCAGCCCAGTTTTCCTCTTCCAGAACCACCTGAACTTTCTCTAACGCCTTAGCGCATTTTGCACCCACTGACTGACGCTTGCGGGTCTTAACATTTTTATATTTTGGCTCTTTTTTCTCTTCTTCCGCTTGCGCAGAGGAACCCAACAGAGACTGTGGATCCACCGCTGCTACCATTAACGGCAATAAAAAAGCAGTACCTAATACAGCTAGGATTTTTGTGCTTTTAAACATCAGATATCCTTTATTTCGCCATCTGGAAAGTGAATTTATACAGTACGCCCGGCACTTCTTGAGCCACACCGTCAATCACTCTGGGGTTATATTTTAGCTTGTTGGCCGCTTTGAGCGCCGCGCGCCCGAAACCCCAACCCTCTGGCCATTCTTCGATCATCTTAGGATCTCGCACCCCACCGGTGGTGGTAATAATCACCTCTATCACCGCATAACCCTCTTTGGCGCGGCTCTGGGCGCGACTCGGATAGCGCGGCGATGGCACGTAGACAGGGATATAATCAGAATCTCGAGCAAAACCCGAATTGCCAATACTGAGATTGCCGCCGGCCTTGGGGGCCGCCATATTAACTACATTCTCTGGCGCCTCAAACTCCAATTGTTCCTCGGGAATATCTGGCATCTCCTCCGGCTCATCGGGCTTCTCAACCTCGGTCATCTTGGCATGTTCAGTGCGATCGCGTTCAACATGGAGAAAATCAGGAATCTTAATGCCTGCGTTTTCATTCAGCTCCTTATTGCCCGAATCGATCAATTTAAACATTACAAACACTAGCGCTAGGGTAACTAATACCCCCAGCACCGCGGAAACCCCTACTCTCAATCCAGCCATACTATTAACTCAGTTAACTCAGTCGTTTTCTACAGAAATGGCCACGGGAGAAATGCCAATATCTTGAGCGATATCAGCTACCTTTGCCACTGCTTCGATGTCAGAATCATTATCGGCCTGGATAACCATGCCGCCCTTTGGGTTTTCATGAAATAATCTGGTTAAATTGATTTTAAGAGCTGTAGCTTCAACTCTCTTTTTATCAATCCAAAATTCATTGGTATCGCTTATTGCCAGCAGAATACCCACTTTTTTGTAGGGATCTGCAATAGTAGTGTCAACCTTGTTGACCTCAATACCGGGCAACTTGATAAACGAAGCGGTAACAATAAAAAAGATCAACATAATAAAAACCACATCGAGCATCGGGGTCAGATCAATGGCCTGACCTTGCTCTTGCGATCTATTTGTTCTATTGCGCATAGTTATCTCTCACAGGGTGATGCCCAACGGCTATTCAAACCCAATTAGTGATCCATTGTCAGATGGTCTTCCAACAGATTCTTTTCTCGCTCTGCCTCTCGTTCAACATAGGTCAGTCCAAATACGCCGGAAAGTGCGGCGACCATGCCGGACATGGTGGGAACCGTGGCCTGTGAAACGCCACCAGCCATGGCCTTGGCATCGCCACCACCGGTAAACGCCATCACATCGAACACCACAATCATGCCAGTCACGGTACCGAGCAATCCAAATAGGGGCGCCACGGCGACCAGGGTCTTGATCATCATAAGATTTTCATCAATTTTGACACTGACCTCGGAGATAAGCTTCTCGCGAATTTGGTGTGCTCGTTTTGATTTGCGCTCGGCTCTGCCTTCCCATTCATCGAGGGCCACCTGTACATCTTGACTCACGCTTGAGCGCAGATACCACATACGCTCAAAGAGTAGGGTCCACATTACGAATAAGAGGACGACAATGGCCCAGAGAACCATGCCGCCCGAATCCATAAATTTGCCCAGTTCCGCCCAGGTATCAACGAAAAACATGCCCATCTCAGCGTCCCTCTACAGAACCTGCAACAATACCAGCACTCTGCTCTTCGAGTACATGCAGAATACCCTGTGCTTTGCCGCTGACCAAGGTGTGCAACAGCACTGTTGGAATGGCCACAACCAGACCCAACACGGTAGTGATCAAAGCCTGTGAGATACCGCCGGCCATCGCCTTGGGATCACCAGCGCCAAATAGGGTAATCATCTGGAAGGTGATAATCATACCGGTCACCGTACCCAGCAGACCCAGCAGCGGTGCCACCATGGCGATAATTTTCAGCAGATTTAAGCCCGATTCAATACTCGGCCGTTCTTTTAACACCGCCTCATGAAGCTTGAGCTCAAGGGACTCGGCATCCAACCCTGGGTTATCGGCAGCCACCTTGAGTACACGCCCAAGAGGATTCCCAGTGTTGGCGGATTCGGCATTGAGCTGATCTTTAACCGCACTAGACATACCAAATAGGACAACAAAACGCCAAACCGCTAAGACAATCGCAAAAGCGAATACCGCAGTGATCACATAGCCTACAATGCCGCCAAAATGCCAGCGCTCGATCAGTGTGGGGGCATTGATCAAGGCCGCTAGAAGACCGCCACCAAATGGCCCTGTAGGATCCAGACCCACTTTGGTAAAGCCTGAAGTGGCTTCCTGTAAATCTTCAGCGCCGCCTTTAAAACCGGATGGCTGACGAGATAATTCAGAGACCAACCCTGTCTCAGGGCTGTACTCCAGATACATACCATCGGCCAGCAGGTTGTAAGTACCTACACGAACTACCTCCATGTCGACTGGCTCACCATCGGCACGCAGTACAGTGCGCTTAAATTTCACAACTCGGCTACTTTCCACCATCTCACGCTGCTGCTCGTACCATAATTTCTCAATATCTGCGATTGAAGGGAGCCTAGTATCGCTGCTCATTTTATCGATAAGTACATCGAGGAATTCAGTTCGACCGGGAATCTGTGCGCTGACAATGGACTGATTGAGCTTGGCCCTGATATCACCAGCGGCACCAGTCAGATGTCCGAATAGCTCTTTAAGAGAACCCAGTCGCTTATCGCGCTGTTCACGAAGAGCCGTCAGCTTGATGTCGTTGTCCCGAATAGTCTGCTCTAAACGGTCGGAGCGACGCTCTTCAGCTGCCTTGGTATTCTCGGCGCTTTTTAATAGCTGAGTCTGCTTGCGCTGATCTTTCTTAAATTCAGCTTCGCGCTGACGATACTCTGCAGTTTCCGAGATTTTGGCTGTTTGAATCATCTCCAACAGCTCATCGAGCGTTTTAGCTTCGCTCGCCACCACGGGGGCAGAGAGGGCAACAGCCGCGAATAGTGCTGCGAAAATATTGATCAATTGTTTATTCATTGTGCTGTCTCCGGAGCTGTAATCGGCATTTCAATAACATCCTGAGGCGATAGTTTCACAGCAATACGGATAGCCTGATCCACTGCGCGGCGGTATCCAGAATCTAGAACCTGCCAACTGCTAGTTGTCTTGTCCCAGACGCCAGCCCGAGATTTGTCTTTGCTCTGGTACATCAATGCAATGCGTCCAATCCTCAGCATCTTAACTTCCACCTCAGAACCATCGCCCTCTATATCAATCTGATCGGTGTAGGATTCCATGGATAGACTGTATTCGGACTCAATATCATAGACCTCTAGAATCTGACGGAATTTTTCAGCCGCTGAGAATTTAGCGCTGTCGAGGTTCACATAGAGCTCAGCAAGCGCCTGTTCGCGCTTTTCTGTCTTAAACGGCATATCAAGGGCTACGAAGTCTTCCAGTGCGCTTAGCATGTTCACCATCAGTGGCGAGATACCGCGTTCGATAACCGTGGCATTCTCAATCGACTCTTTAAGCTCAGCCATCATTTTCTTTTGGCTGACGATTTGGCGCTCAAGTTGCGAGTTATAAACTCGCAGCGATTCGATCTGTTTGTTGACCTGTTTAAATTCCTGCAATAGGCCATCAGTCTGGTCGGCAATGCGATCAACGTTAATTTGCGCTTTTTTGGCGGCCGACACCTTTGCGGTTCCAGCTTTTAGAACATCACTTACTTGTGCCGTGCTCTCTAACTCGACTACAGCGGCCTCTTGTGCCACAGCGGTTATAGCAAAAGCAAAAATGACCATGGATGCCAATGCTTTTAGTGGTTGCTTATTCATAGTTCCCTCAATTTGGGTCTATCGGATTGGTTATCTGTCTTAGCTCAACTTCAAACTTTTACCTTTAAAGTTGAATACACTTTATTTCGGGTCGACTTTGTATCAGTCTATAGAGCAAGAATCAATGTACCTATGTACAACCTGCATCTAAAGTTAAAAGAAATAGTCCTTATGTTACTTTAGGTAACGATTGCAAAATTAATCTGTTGATGACTGGGCCGCCACTCGATCTAAAACTAAAAAGCGGTAGGGGTGGCTGTGAATCTTTTCTGGAATCTTCTCAGCTACCTGTTTCCAATCACTTAAATCAACCTCGGGGAAGAATGCATCGCCCTCCACTTCGGCCTCTACTCTAGTGAGGTACAGCCTGTCGGCAAAGGGCAGAAAAACACGGTAAATCTGATCGCCGCCAATCACCATTATTTCATCACTGCCGGTCGTCTTACAAGCTTTCTTACCCGCCGCCAATGCGGCATCTATATCAGTGGCGACCTCGACCCCATCAGCTGCCCATGCGGCATCTCTGGTGATCACTATATTGGTGCGTCCGGGCAGCGGACGTCCTATGGACTCAAAGGTTTTTCGCCCCATCAGCAGCGGCTTGCCCATAGTGACCGCCTTAAAGTATTTAAGGTCCTCCGGCAAGCGCCAAGGCAGCTGATTATCGCGACCAATGACATTGTTTTGACTCACTGCAACGATCAGAGAGATCTTCATCGGATAACCTTAGACCGCCACTGGCGCTGAGATTGACCCATGGGACTGATAATCATGCAGCTCAAAATCATCGTAGACAAAATCAAACAGACTCTTAACCTGCGGATTGATGGCCAACTTGGGCAGAGGAAAGGTACTCCTGCCCAGCTGCTCCTCAATTTGATCCATATGATTGGTGTATAGATGAGCATCGCCAAAGCTGTGCACAAAGTCGCCCAATTGCAAGCCGGTCACCTGCGCAATCATCATGGTAAGGGCTGCATAAGAGGCAATATTAAAGGGCACGCCTAAGAACACATCAGCACTGCGCTGATAGAGCTGGCAAGACAGGCGCCCCTCGGAGATATAAAACTGAAATAGGCTGTGACAGGGTGGCAATCCGGACTTGACCATAACAGGAATATCTTTGGGGTTCCAAGCCGATACAATTAGACGCCTAGAATCTGGATTTGACTGAATATCGTCGACGATCTGCGCCAACTGATCAACCCCCTCAAAATTGCGCCATTGTCGACCATATACTGGGCCTAAGTCGCCGTACTGCTGGGCAAAATCTGTATCGGTTTTAATGCGCTCAACAAACTCTTTGAGACCGGCCTTCCATTCGGGAGAGTGCATTTCAAGCGCTTGATCGCGCCCAGTTTGGCGCAACCAGCTCTGATAGGGCCACTGATTCCAGATGCCGACACCATTTTGCACCAGATAGCGAATATTAGTATCACCGCTGATAAACCAAAGGAGTTCATGAATAATAGATTTCAGGTGTACCTTTTTAGTAGTGACCAGAGGAAACCCCTCGGCGAGATTAAAGCGCATCTGATAACCGAATACACTCAGGGTGCCGGTGCCGGTGCGATCTTCTTTAAACACCCCCTGATCACGAATATGTGTGACTAAATCTAAGTATTGCTTCATTCTTTGCCTTTTATTTTTTTGCGCGCCATCAGCGAATCGACGGCCTGGATTGTGAGTTGCCAAACGGAAGGGATTTGCGCATAAACCACAGCCCTAGAATTATCATTGGAATACACAGGGTTTGACCTCGCGTCATCCAATTAAATGCCTCCAGCAGGGCCGTCTGTCCAGCGAACTGGGCATCTGGCTCGCGGACAAATTCAATCATAAAACGGGATAGGCCGTAGACTATCAAAAACAGACCCGCCACTTCACCAAACAGTCTCGGCTTGCGCGCAAACCAATGGAGAATAAAAAACAATACAAATCCCTCTAGAAAGGCTTCGTAAAGCTGTGATGGATGCCGCCCCAATTGCAATGGGTCTGAGGGAAATAGCATGGCCCAGGGCACATCGGTGGGCCGCCCATAAAGTTCCTGCCCAATAAAATTGCCTATGCGTCCAAAAAATAATCCGCTCGGCACCAGGGGCACCACAAAATCTGCAAGTGCAAGAAATGGGATACGATGCTTGCGCGCATAGGTAAATAGGGCAATGGTGACACCGATCAAGCCGCCATGAAAAGACATGCCACCCTCCCAAAGCCTGAACAACATCGCGGGATCAGCCAGCCATTTATCGAGGCTGTAGAAAAACATATAGCCCAATCGACCACCCAGCAGAACACCCCAGGCACCGTAGACAATAAGATCCTCCACCTGTGTGTGTTTTACTGGCGACCAAGAGCATCGACTGCTGCGCAACGCAAGTATCCAGGCACAGGCGAAGGCAGCTAGGTACATAAGGCTGTACCAATGAATCTGTAAAGGCCCGAGGTTAATAGCAACAGGATCTATGGCTGGATGGGCAATCATCAAAGCGCTCTCAATGGAAATTTATGCGCAGATCATAGCGGTTTCTTTTAGCCTCTGCTACGCAGGATAATGGAAAAAACATTAAAAGATTTGCATTGCGTTGAGATACTCAAGAGGCAGCCCCGCTCTCGGTACTGTTGAGTTGATTGAGAGCGGTCGACATAAATTCCGCAACAGAGGCCGCATCAGACATGCGCAATGCACGCTTGGCAAGATCAGCAGCTCCTTTGCGACTGATATTAAGCAGCATCGCCTTAACTCTCAGCAATGAAGTTGCGCTCATAGAAAAGTTTTCATAACCCAAACCTAAAAGCACCGCAGCACTCAGTGGATCCCCGGCCATTTCACCACAGACACTGAGCTGACAATCAACCGTTGACGCCTGATCATAGATAATTTTCAGGGCCCTTAGAACACTGGGGTGCAGTGCATCATAGAGGCCTGCCACCCTGGGATTGTTGCGATCCACCGCGAGCAGATACTGCGTCAGATCATTGGTGCCAACCGATAGAAAATCCACCCGTTGACTTATCTCTGCAACCTGATAAACCGCAGCGGGCACTTCGATCATAGCTCCGAGTGGCGGCATCTGAATATTATATCCCTCCTCCTCGGTCAATTCAGTGTAGGCCCGATGAATAAGCGCCAAGGCGCGGTCCAGCTCGGGCACATTACTGATCATTGGCAACATGATGCGGAGGTTATTTAGACCCTCACTAGCACGTAACAGTGCGCGAATTTGCACTAGGAAAATCTCCGGATGATCTAGTGAAATACGAATGCCACGCCAGCCGAGAAAGGGGTTCTCCTCCTCAATGGGAAAATAGGGTAGATCCTTATCTCCACCTATATCTAGGGTTCTCATAGTCACTGGGCGCGGAGAAAAGGCTTCTAAGTGCTCACGATAGATTGCAATCTGCTCATCCTCGGTAGGAAAGCTGGAGCGCAGTAAAAACGGTATTTCCGTACGAAATAGCCCAACCGCTTCTGCACCACTGCGCAATGACTGCACATTGTCCTGTCGCAATCCGGTATTAATCCACAGCGAAAAGCTGGAACCATCTGAGGTTTTACAGGGAACATCGCGTAATTTTTCTAGGCCTTCAATAAGGGTTTTCTCTTCCCTCTGCCTTTGCACATAGGCACGGCGTAAGGTTCTGGTGGCACGACTTACCACATCGCCCGTAGAACCATCGACAATTAATTCTTGCCCCTCGAGCTCAGTCCAGGGGATATCAACTGCGCCCATAACCGTTGGAATACCCAGAGCTCGACCAACGATGGCCATATGGGAGTTGCTGGACCCCTTCAATGAGATAATTCCAACCAGTTGATTGACCGGTATATCGGCCAACGCGGTTGCTGAAAGATCTTCGCCGACAAGCACAACACGGCGCGGCAACGGGGTTTTTGGAGTGTTGGTCGCCAGCAGATGGCCCAGCACCCGCTTGCCGAGCTCCTCTACATCTGCGGCGCGCTCACGCAGGTACGGATCGTCCATCTGCCTGAAGGTGCGCACATGCTCCAGAATCACTGAACTCCAAGCACTCTGCGCCGTCTGTCCCGCTTTAATCGCCTCGACAACCTCTCCGCCCAAAGAGTCGTCATCGAGCATTCGAATATAGACATCGAACAGGGCTAGCTCTTCAGAACTGAGCTTGTCCTCCAGTCCGACCCCAAGATTTCGCATATCTCGCTTGGCCGCTCTCAGTGCTTTTCTGAAAATTCTTACTTCAGCCTTTGGATCCTCGGTATAGCGCTCTGGCACAGAAGCCAAATCCATAGTCTGATGCGCCAGCACAACACGGCCAATACCCACGCCTGAGGAGCTGGGAATACCGTGAAAAATTGCCTCGCGGCTCTTCCCTCGGCCAGCGGACGCCAACTCGCGCAGAGCGCCGGTTGCCTCAGCATGGGCAATGGCACCAGATAACTGAGCGCAAACCGTCACCATAAAAGCCTCTTCCTCAGCTGCAAAGCGGCGCTGAGTTTGCTGCTGTAACACCAATACGCCTAAAACCTTGCGGTGGTGGATAATGGGGACACCCAAAAATGAATGGAAAATCTCTTCGCCAATCTCTTCAAAATAGGCAAAGTTGGGATGCTTATCCGCATCCTGTAGGTTGAGAGGCTCTTCCTTTGCCGCCACAAGCCCTACCAGCCCTTCACCCATGGCCAGCCGCACCTTGCCAATGGACTCTTGACGCAGCCCCTCGGTTGACATCAGCACATAGCGCTGGTCAGTCTCGTCGACT
>Ga0207964_1000466_pt1 | contig 10757 bp, 12 predicted proteins | sample Knorr_S23_td_250_FD_185608 | JGI IMG/M metagenome (GOLD analysis project Ga0207964, IMG submission 185608) | Marine microbial communities from Southern Atlantic Ocean transect - Knorr_S23_td_250_ad_251m_LV_A (SPAdes) (version 2) | ecosystem: Environmental > Aquatic > Marine > Oceanic | place...
TAGAGCAAATCACTAAAAAACTGAATAAAGCAGACAGTATTGTTATTTATGATAACATGTCAAGACAGGAATTTACGCTCTTAAATGCACATCATTTAGATGGAAAGAACATTCGATTTGTTAAAGGTGATTTATTAGACAACAGACTTTTAAAAAGTGAAGTTGACAAGGCTGATATTATTGTTCATTTAGCAGCCATGGTAACCACACCTTTTGAAGATAAGTTTTTTCATCACTTCGATCAGGTAAACCACTGGGGGACAGCCAATTTGGTTTCAATCGTGGAAGAGAGTGAGGTAAAGCATTTTATTTACCCAAGTTCTATTTCTGTTTACGGACACGGTGAGGATGTAATCGATGTAGATTCTAAACTACAGCCAGATTCATCCTACGGTACGAGTAAATTTCAAGCTGAAAAACACGTTCGCAGACTGGCTAAAAAAATTCCCACGCACATTATCCGCTCAGGGAATGTTTACGGTTACAACCCTGCATTACGCTTAGACTCTGTAATTAATAGCTTTATGTACCAGGCCCATTTTGACGGAAAAGTGCGTATTAATGGTGATGGTTCACAATGCCGTGGCTTTATTTCCATAGCCGATTTAAGTGCACTTATTGCCGCTTTAATTAAAGATCCGACCTATGAATCCGGAACCCATTTAGCGGTGACAAAGTCATTACAGATCAATGAAATCTTAGAAACTTTGACAAAAATTTACCCTAACCTGGAATTCATTTACACCAATGAGAATATGCGAATGAAGTCTATTCAGGTAAAAACACCTTCTAAAATATTAAGCGATTTAAATATCGAATTAAAAGACCTTGAAGAAGAATTATTAGAATTTAAAAAATCATTTGTTCAATAAATAAACCCTCATGAATGAATAATCCCTATGAAAAAATATTTTTGCTTTTCAATAATTTCAGCAATACTACTAAATTCATGTATACCTTATAACAAACTAAGCTCACCTGAAGTATTAGAATTAAACGATAAGTCCGTTTCATTTGCTTTAGTTAGTTCAAATGCACTAATGCCTTTTGGTGATAGAGATGTCGCTCTAAGTCCAATGATTGCATATAGATTTGGCTTAAAGAGTGCGATGGACTTAGGCCTTAGATTAGACCTGGGTCCTCTATCTGCAAGTGTGGATCTAAAACACAACTTTATTAAACGTGATAATTTCTATTTAACCGGTGATTTATCAGTTTTTACTATTTGGTTCGAAGAGTTTGGATCTCAATATGATCTAATTTTTGGAAACAGATCTTTATATGGTTCTTGTGGTATTTTATATGCGCCAGACATTAGAGATACAAATTCGCTGATTATTGGTATTGGAACTGAATCGGGTGATTCTAAAAGAGTAGGTTTTCAAATTTCGTGTCTAGCAGATATTTTTAGTGATCAACCGGAAAATGAATTTTCTATAGGATTAATATATTCACTTTATAGATAATAGTGTTGTTAATGATAATTTGCAATTACAATATATTGTACGTAATTTTGTACAAAATATTAGAGTTATGATAACAACCAGCATATCAGATTTCCGAAAGGACATTAAGAACTACTTAAATAAGGTTAGTGAAAATTTTGAGACGCTTATTATTAATCGTGGTAAAAGTTCCGGGGTCGTTGTTATTTCATTAGAGGAGTACAATTCCTTACAGGCAACACAACACGAGCTTTCATCAGAGAAAAATGTGCAGCGATTAGACTCAGCCATTGCTAAATTCAAAAAAGGGGATTCTGTAGAAAAAACACTTATTGAATAATGAAACTATGTTTTGTAGATGAGTCCTGGGAAGATTATTTGTACTGGCAGAAAATCGATAAAAAGATGCTCAGTCGTATCAATAAGATCATTAAAGACATCATAAGAAACCCTACTAAAGGGCTAGGCAAACCGGAACCTTTAAAACACAAATACAGGGGATACTGGTCTAGGAGAATTGATAGTGAACACAGACTCATTTATCGAGTAACAGAAGATGAAATTTGGATTGTAAAATGCCGATTTCATTATGATTAGGTGTCAGGCATCAAGTATTAGCTGACAGCTTTAGCTGTCAGATTTTATGTTTTAGACATCAGGTATGAGTTTTAAAAATTTTATTTTAAAGTTCTTTCATTAAAACCTCGTATAGTTTCACCATTTCGGTAACATCGCCTTTGTGTACTTTCTCATCGGGAGTATGCACATGATCTTCGGGAGCACCAACAAAACACCAGTCAAAAGGGTAGGAGGATTTTTGCAATCCATTCCCATCCGAACCACCGGAATCTTCAACTTCCAACTGGAATTTGATCTTATATTTTGTAGCAACGTCTATGATCTTACGCACATACGATTTACGTGGAATCCCTGAATCTCTCATCGAAATGGCAACACCTTCGCCATGAAGAACTCCTTCGGTAACCCAGGTAATGTCAGAGATCAATGCCTGACGAACGCCCCACTTTTCGTAGATGTGCTTTCCCAAATAACCTACAGAACCACCTCCGGTTTCTTCCCAACAAGAAAAAACGATTACACCATCCTCAAGTGTTTCTGCTACTTTAAGGGCATTCCACATCCCTAAACGATTGTCCATGTAACAATTTTGAATGTAATCGCCATCGTCACGCCAATTGGGCTTGAAAGTTAAATTTGTTCCGCGATCTATTTCTCGGTTTAGTTTATAGGATGTTTTCGTATTATCTTCATTCACAACCAATTCAGTTTCAAAAGCACCTTTAGAATCTTCACCTACCAATTGAGTCCCGGAAATTAATCGTGGACCACCTAATTTAATGAGTTCTTTCCCATAACGAACTGTAAAACCTATTGAGTCCATATGTGCGAAAATTGCTGTTCGGGGATTTCCAAATGTTAAGATCAAACAATCCTGAAAACCATCTCCGTAAACCAAATCCGGCTGTACTTTCCAATTGGCTTTATTCTTTTCTACATAGTCAATCACAAAATCTCTCAGGGGAGATTCATTTCCTGCAGGTGCGTGTATTGCTTGTAAGTCTTTTAATAGGGAAAAGTCCATTTTTAATCTTTAACTTTTAACTTCTTTATTTCTATATTTTTCAATCCGGTAAATTTCTCTTGAGCTTTATCAGCGTCTTTTTGACGGATGATAAAACGAATCTTACAATCCAGCTCTAGTTTTTGCTCAACAATAACAACTCCTAAATCTTTAATAAATCGCATGACTGTATTCATTTCAGGATACCCAAAACTCACTTCAAAAGTATCATCTATCGTACACTCAATAATCTCAGCATGATTTAACGTATCTAAAGCAGCTTCTTTATAAGCATTCATCATACCACCTACACCGAGTTTTGTTCCTCCAAAATACCGAACAACTACCAAGGCTACATTAGTCAGATCTTTTGCATCAATCTGACCTAAAATTGGTTTTCCGGCAGCATTCGTTGGTTCACCATCATCATTTGCCCGATACACAGAGTAATCTTGTTTAAATCGATAAGCATAACAATGATGTCTGGCTGTATGATGTTCTTTTTTCAGCTTCTCAATTTTAATTTTTAAAGCATCTTCAGAAGAGCAGGAGTAAGCATAACCAAAGAACTTAGATCCACGATCCTTGAAGAAACCTTCAGAAGAACCTTTTATCGTTTTATATGAATCCTTTTGTTTATTCAAATTTTCAAAAGATTATTAATATTAAACCTAGTACAAAAAAACGAAAAATCAAGTTAATTATATCACTAAATCAGACTAATAAATTAAAGGTTTCATTGGAGGATTTCTATATATTTTAGATGTATTTCATGTAATGTTTGTAAGAAAATGAGTGGTATTACCTACATAACAATGAGTGATACTACCTATATCAAAATGAGTGATACTACCTATATTGAGTAAGGTAAATTGATATATATTTGCATTCCATAAGATTTATACTTGATGGTTAAGTAAAGGGTTCTAAACCTACTAATTAAAAAAAAAGAATAAGATAAACTAATCGGATTGTCATGAAAAAAAGAACATTTTACTATTTAGCGGCTTTATTGATTGCATTTAGTAATGCAATTTTTGCTCAGGAAAATCTAAATTTTTCAAGCCTAGGTTTTGAGAATTGGGATTTGTTTCATGGATATGGCTATACATCGCCAGACATTGTAACTAAAGAATACAAAGTGAATTCTCCTCATCACGATGCAAGGCATAGTATTAATGCGGTTAATGGCTATGATGTAAACACTTTATCGAAACTAAGATTTATACCGGAAGGTGAGTCGTACTCGGTGCGTCTTGGGAATAGTAATAATGGTTCACAGAGTGAAAAGTTAGCTTATACTTTTACAGTGAATAGCGAAAATATAAAAGGTTCTATATACTATAAATATGCAGTAGTATTTCAAAGTTCGATGATTGATAAAGATTCATATGTTCAACCTAAATTCAAAATTAATATTTATTTGAATGATGAACTTTTAGAAGAAGAGTCCTATGAAGTAAATGCAAGTGTTAATGATTTAGAATTTAATTTAGTGAGCCTGCCAAACAGACAAATAAAGTGGAAAGATTGGACTACTGTGAGTTTTGATTTAAGTGATTTTAATATTAATGATCAAATACGCTTGGAGTTTGAGAATTATGATTGTGCGATAGGACGATCCTTTGGTTACACATATTTGGTTACCAATAATCTGGATCCAGATAACATTGTAACAGGAGGATTAATACAAAAGGAAGATTAAGAAACTGATAATAATAGTATAGACATCATAGCAATTGTAATTCCCAGCCAATTTATTCTCGTTAGATGTTCTTTGAATAAAAGGCTTGCAAATATGGCCGATGTGGCCACGATTCCCATGTTATTTATAGGAAATATAAAAGTGCTTTCCGGGTAATTATTTAAACATTTCAGGAAAAACACAATTGAAAGCACATTGGGAATTCCCAAACATATACCTGCAATAATATTCTTCTTTTTAATTTTATCGATTGTAAAATGTCTGTAAAGTAAGATTGGGACACCTAATAAAGCAGCGATTGAATACAATACACTACTAAATTGCAACTCTAAACCTCGATTTACCAGGTCGTAGGTTTCAAGGCTATAAATAAGGGTAACATCTAAGATTCCGGAGCCAAAGAACAAAATGATTGGCACAACAAATAAAATCGGGTTTACGGACTTTTGTTTCTCTTCTTTTTTGGATGTGAAATATATCGACAATAGGGCTAAAATAATCCCTAGAACCTTAAAGAATTTCATAGAGTCACCAAAATACCAAAAACCAAAAAGCACAGGAATACAAAGCGATATCTTAGTGGCTACTGAAGTAATAGCAATGCCTACTTTTTGAGCTGAAAAAGCCATCAGATTAAACAAACTAATAAACAGAAACCCTATAAAGAGTGTTGAAGGAAACCATTCTTCAGAAGTTATTTGATTAACGTTTATTGATTCTCCAATAAACCCAAAACAGAGTAACCCGGCGGTCATGTAATTAAATACAATCGCCTGGAAATTGTTAATCTTATAACGCTCAAAAACCTTGAAAATAAGGAATAGGCTCGTGGTAAATAAAACACTTAACAGAAGGTAGGTCATCTGTAATAGTATTTTAACAGATCTGTCGAAACTCGTTGCTCATTCACATAACACCCATCCAATTGTGGGGCAGAAATCCCTTTTTCAAGATTCTTGTCTCCCACAAAAACTCTAGCTTCATCCCATAAATCTGCATCGATAAAAGATTGCATCGTTTCTTTACCTCCTTCAATGATTACAGAATGAATATTCCTTTGGTATAATTGACTCATCAGCTCTTGATGAATCGTATTAAAATCGATCACTTGATATTCTGTTGATTCTGAATTCTCTTTGATTTGTTCGGTAAAAACTAAGGTTTTTACGGAGTCATCAAATACATGTAGGTCGTTTGAAAGTCGCAGACGCCGGTCTAGGATCAATCTTAGAGGTTGATTGCCTTCCCATAAACGAGCTGTAAGTGCAGGGTTATCTTTTTCAACGGTATTTGTGCCCACCAATATGGAAGCTTCTTCAGTACGCCATTTATGCACTAATTTCTTTGACTCTGAACTCGTAATCCAGAAAGGTTTACCTGATTCTTGTTCAAAAGGAGCAATAAATCCATCTTTTGTTTCCGCCCATTTGAGGATAATATAGGGTCTGTGTTTTTTATGAAAAGTAAAAAAACGTTTGTGCGACCTTTCACAATCCTCTTCCAACAGGCCCACTTTTACATTTACACCTGCATTACGCATCATCTCAATTCCTTTTCCGGAAACTTTAGAAAAAGGATCCACACAGCCTACCACCACATTAGGTATTCTATGTTTAATGATTAATTCGGCACAGGGAGGTGTTTTTCCGTAGTGTGCACAAGGTTCTAAACTCACATAAAGAATAGATTCTTTAAGCAGGGTTTTATCTTTTACAGACGCCACTGCATCTACTTCGGCATGTGCACCACCTGACTTTTGGTGCCAACCTTCACCAATTATCTTTCCCTGATGAACGATCACAGAACCTACCATTGGATTTGGATATGTTTTCCCCAAACCTAAAGCAGCTAGATCAAGACATCTTTGCATGTAAATTTCATCCTTGTGCATACTTCAAAAATAGACAAAATGCATTAGTTTTAGGCTATGCAAAAAATCAAAGATATTCGCAACTACTTAAAAGATTCTCTAGCGAGTCAATACCCTGACACAGAGCTTAGAGGTTTTTACAATTGGATCGTAGAATATCTTTTTAATTTTAGCAATATGGATGCATTAATGCAGGCTGAAAAATCTTTAGAGGAGAATGACATTACAGAAATTGAACGCATTGTATCTTTATTAAAAAAAGAAAAACCCATTCAGCAAATTGTCGGCTATGCCTGGTTTTACGGTCACAAGTTTAGTGTGAATGAGCAGGTGTTAATTCCTCGCCCTGAAACAGAAGAATTGGTAGATTGGATTTTAAAAGACAAACCTGAGCATAAGTCAATACTAGATGTTGGAACCGGTTCGGGATGCATTCCAGTCAGTTTAGCTTTAAACAGTTCTGCAAAAGTCTCTACAATGGATGTTTCCGAATTAGCAATCCAACAAGCTAAAGAGAATGCAGAAACATTAAAAGCTTCCGTTCACTTTATTCAAGCTGATGTTTTTGCTGAAGACACGATTCTAAAATTAAATTACTACGACATTATTGTTAGTAATCCCCCTTACGTATTAGAGTCTGACAAAAAGATGATGGCAAATAATGTGTTGAAAAATGAGCCTCATTTAGCTTTATTTGTACCTGACACAGATGCTTTAAAGTTTTATAATACAATTGCCGATATTGCTGCTAAAAGATTGAATTCCGAGGGCTTGCTTTATTTTGAGATACACGAACAAAAAGGGCCGGAGATCTTTGAAATGTTGAAAGAGAAAGGTTTTTCACCCATAGAATTAAAGCAGGATCTACAAGGGAAAGACAGAATGGTAAAAGCCGTATGGAAATTGTAAATTGCTTTTTTAAATTAGACAATTAAATGGACGCAAAGTCTAGAATAGATATACTACGTAAAGAACTCGCAAATCATAATCACGCTTATTATTTACTCGATAAGCCAACGATTAGCGATTTTGAATTTGACAAACTTCTGGAAGAACTTATCCGGCTTGAAGAAGCACATCCTGAATTTTTTGACGCCAATTCGCCCACTCAAAGAGTAGGTGGGGCAGTAAACAAGAATTTCGAGACCGTAAAGCACAAACGTGTTATGCTATCCCTCGGAAACACGTATTCAGAAGAAGAATTAAGAGATTTCGATAAGCGCATTCAAAAAATCATTACAGAGCCTTATTCTTACGTATGTGAGTTAAAATACGATGGGGTTTCCATCAGTTTACATTATGAAAATGGAGCTTTAAAACAAGCCTTAACGAGAGGTGACGGAACCCAAGGAGATGACGTAACGTCTAATGTTCGTACCATCAAGAGTATTCCTTTAAAACTACAGGGCAATCCACCTAAAGAATTTGAGATCCGTGGAGAGATATTTATGCCTCATAAAGGTTTTGAAGAAATGAATAAAGATCGGGTAGAAGCCGGTTTTGACGCTTTTGCGAACCCTAGGAATGCGACTTCAGGGACTTTGAAAATGCAAGATTCTGCAGTGGTGGCCTCACGTCCTTTGGATTGTTTTTTATACCACACTATAGGAGATCTTATAAAAATTGACTCACACTACGAGAAGTTGGAGGAGGCTCGTAAATGGGGTTTTAAAATCCCTACAGATACCCGGACTTACGATACGATTGACGGTGTGCTGGATTTTGTTAAACACTGGGATACAGCCCGAAAAAAGCTTCCTTATGATATTGATGGTATTGTGATTAAAGTTGACAGTACTTTACAACAGGAAGAACTGGGCTACACAGCCAAATCTCCACGTTGGGCAATTTCATACAAGTTTAAAGCAGAGCAGGCAGTAACAACCCTACATAAAATTACCTATCAAGTTGGGAGAACCGGTGCCATCACTCCCGTTGCTAATCTGGAGCCCGTACAGTTAGGAGGGACCATAGTTAAAAGAGCATCGCTACACAATGCCGATCAAATTGCTAAACTTGATGTTCGGGAAGGTGATACGGTTTACGTGGAAAAAGGAGGGGAGATCATCCCTAAAATTGTAGGTGTTGTCGTAAAAGAGAGAGACCTGTTTTCTCAGCCGGTCACATACATTACACATTGTCCGGAGTGTAACACAGAGTTGATTCGTAAAGAAGGGGAGGCACAGCATTATTGTTTGAACGATAAAGCCTGTCCTCCTCAGATAAAAGGGAAAATAGAACATTTCATCAGCCGTAAAGCGATGAATATTGATAGCTTAGGTTCAGAAACCATCGATCAGTTCTTTAAAGCAGGATTGATCAATAATATAGCTGACCTATACTTTTTGACCCGGGAAGATATTTTACCCCTGGAGCGTATGGCAGAAAGATCTGCTACGAAGGCAATATTAAGTATTAAAGAGTCTAAAAAGATCCCTTTTGAAAGGGTACTTTATGCTTTGGGAATACGCTATGTGGGTGTTACGGTTGCCAAAAAATTAGCATACCACTATCAAAACCTTGAAAATTTACAATTGGCTGATTTTGAAGATCTTACAAGGGTTGATGAGATTGGAGGTCGAATAGCTGAGAGCATGATATCCTGGTTCGGTAAAGAAGATAATTTAGCCCTGTTAAAGAGGTTGAAAGAGGCTGGAGTACAGTTAGAAATTGACTCTTCTGTTCTCGTTGGCAGAACGCATATTTTACAAGGGCAATCCTTTGTTATTTCAGGAGTTTTTACCAATCATTCTCGCGATGAAATAAAAAAACTTATTGAACAAAACGGTGGAAAAAACACTTCATCGATCTCTAAAAAAACAAGTTATCTTGTAGCGGGAGAAAATATGGGACCCAGCAAACGTGAAAAAGCGGAAAAACTTGAAGTTTCAATCATTTCAGAAGATGAATTTATTGCCTTATTAAAATGAGTATTCTTACCGACATAAAGCACTGGTACGGCAATTGGGAGCTGAGGCGTTCTAATATAGAAAGGAGAAGAAAACATCAAGTATTCAACCTGGAAGATGCAAGTCGAATTGCGATTTTATTTAACGGGACTTTACCCGATGACATAAAATTGGTTAAAAAATTTGTTGCAAAATTATCTAAAGGAAAGGAGATGGTTTCTGTTTTAGGCTATGTCAACGAAAAGGATAAATCTTTTGAACATATGTCCAGTTTACATTTCGATTTCTTTTCCAATCACGAACTAAACTGGTACGGAAAACCACAAGGAATGGTCATCGAAAATTTCTTTAAAGAAGAGTACGACATCCTGATAGATTTGAGTTTGAAAGAATTTTATCCTCTTACATACATGGCTGTAGCATCTCCTGCCAAATTTAAGGTTGGTCGATGCAGAGAAGATATTCATGTATTTGATCTAAGCATCGATAATAGTAAAAAATCCGGTCTGGAAAGTTTGATTAATGAAATACATCATTATTTAAATCTTATTAAACCGGCTTGATAAAGCTTTCTGGTATCTGCGATCAGCTTTCAGGAGTCAGTTATTTTTATAGTATATTTTTATGAGTGATTTTGACCTTAACTTAAAAACAATTTTACATAATTATTGTCTTGAAATTACTCAGGAGAAAATAGATCGGATCGACACTTTATTAAAGTCAAACCAAAATGCTTTGGATACGGCTACGAAAAGCTCTGCCGGTGATAAACACGAAACTGCCAGAGCTATGATTCATTTAGATCAGGAGAATAACTCGATGCAGATGCTTGAAGCTCAAAAAACGCACAGAATACTTTCTCAGATCACTGTTGAGAAACACGCTTGTGTTAAAATGGGGTCTTTAGTGAAAACGGATAAAGCTTTGTTTTACATATCTGTTGGACTAGGAAAACAGAAAATGAACGATACCGACTTTTTTGCCATTTCTCCGGTTTCTCCTTTAGCTCAAAAACTAATGGGTTTAACTGAAAATTCTACCCTTGATTTTAACGACGTTATTTATACTATTCTCAGGATAGTTTAAAATACGGGATTCTCAAGCATTTGTCCGATAATATATATTATGTAAAATTGTATTTTTAAAAGAAAAGCGAGAATCTCCTCTCGCCTAACTATTAAATTACTTTGTAAGCTCTTTAATACGGTCGTTGGTTTTCTTCCAACATTCAATATCATCTGTTTGG
>Ga0207964_1000467_pt1 | contig 10756 bp, 7 predicted proteins | sample Knorr_S23_td_250_FD_185608 | JGI IMG/M metagenome (GOLD analysis project Ga0207964, IMG submission 185608) | Marine microbial communities from Southern Atlantic Ocean transect - Knorr_S23_td_250_ad_251m_LV_A (SPAdes) (version 2) | ecosystem: Environmental > Aquatic > Marine > Oceanic | place...
CTAATGGAAGAGTTAAAAGGGCTGTGGTATTATCAGAATTCGGACCTTCAACAACTTGAAAATTAATATTTTCAAAAGTAGCGCAAACACCATCAACACCTTCTGCCTGAATGTTTAGCGTATAGAATCCCGTTTGGTCTATAGGGAAGGTAGCACTGCTATTGGTTCCAGTTTTGAATTCCTCTCCCAGAATCCAATTAATGTTACTAAATTTTTCCGGATTTAAAACGGAAAATGTAATTTCAATTGTATTATTACAAAGAGTGTAAGTGCTTTGCACATCCGTGTTTATGGTAACTTCATCGCAATCTTGAGCGAATAAATTGATGTTTAGATAAAACAAAGTAAAAATTAAAAATACTTTTCTCATTATGAACATTTTTAAACAAAACTAACAATATAATTACAAGCATACTTGTCTTGCACTTATTATATTAACCAAATATAGATTAAAATCTGAATCTATCGAAAATTGGTTTTTATGGGCTTGAAATTTAACGCTAAAAATTTACATTATAAGTTTCATAGATTTTATCAACATATCATTTCCGAGTCATAAAAAAATTAACTTTGAAATTATAATTTACAGACTTATGAATAAGTTCCATGAGTGATTACTTAAGCCATTTAAATCCATCTCAGCGTAAGGCTGTAGAGCAAACTATGGGGCCTGTTATGGTCATTGCTGGAGCCGGTTCCGGGAAGACGCGTGTCTTAACGTATCGCATCGCACACTTGTTAAAGCAAGGTGTAGATCCTTTTAACATACTCTCTTTAACTTTTACCAATAAAGCGGCAAAAGAAATGAAAGAGCGTATTGAAAAAATTATGGGTCCCGAGGCAAAAAACATTTGGATGGGGACTTTTCATTCTGTGTTTGCTAAAATTTTAAGATATGAAGCCGATAAACTTGGCTATCCTTCCAATTTTACGATCTACGATTCTGACGATTCGAAAGCTCTATTGCGGCGCATCATTAAGGAGATGAACTTAGATACCGATATTTACAAGGTGAATATTGTTCAGTCCAGAATATCTTCTTTCAAGAATAATCTGATTACTGTTAAAGCCTACAATAACAATGCAGAGTTAAAAACACAAGACGACTCTGCACATCGACCACAAATGGGAGCCCTCTATGAAAAGTATGTAAAGGAGTGTTTTAAATCCGGTGCAATGGATTTTGATGATCTATTATTAAAAACAAACGAGCTTTTATTTCGTCATCCGGATGTTTTGCATAAATATCAGCACCGTTTTCATTATGTATTGGTTGATGAGTATCAGGATACCAACCATTCACAATATTTAATTGTAAAGGCATTAGCTTCGTTAAATGAAAACATATGTGTCGTTGGTGATGATGCACAAAGTATTTACTCCTTTCGCGGAGCAAATATTCGCAACATCCTCAACTTTAAAAAAGATTATTCTGACGCAAAAGTTATTAAACTGGAACAAAATTATCGTTCCACACAAAACATTGTAAATGCTGCCAATAGCGTTATTGGTAACAACAAAGATCAACTCGATAAAAAAGTTTGGACCTCTAATGATCTTGGAGAGAAGATAAAAGTCAATCGTGCAATGACCGATAGTGACGAAGCCGCCATAGTAGCTTCGAACATCCAGGAAACAAAACAACGCGAACAAGCGACTAACGAAAATTTTGCTATTCTTTATCGTACCAATGCACAATCGCGTAGTATGGAAGAAGCCTTGAGGAAAAGAGGGGTCCCTTATCGAATCTACGGCGGCCTGTCTTTCTACCAAAGAAAGGAGATTAAAGATATGATGGCTTACTTTCGTATGGCATCAAACCCGAGAGATGAAGAAGCACTGAGAAGAATTATCAACTATCCTAAAAGAGGAATTGGCAACAGCTCTATTGACAGAATGACGCTTGCTGCCGGTGAGCAGGAAAAATCACTCTGGGGAATTGTTGAAAATATCAAGTTTGAAAACACCGGATTGAATGCCGGTAGTACTACTAAGGTTGATAATTTTGCAGTACTCATCAAAAGTTTCCAGTTGATGGTAAGAGAAAAGGATGCTTTTGAAGTTGCCACATACATTGCCAAACAATCCGGAATACTAAGAGAAATGCAGGTAGATAAAACGCCTGAAGGGATTAGTCGGTATGAAAACCTGCAGGAGCTTTTAAATGGGATTAAAGATTTTGTTAATCAGGAAAATGAAAAACCTGAAGAAGAACGCAATACAAGTTTAGCATATTACCTGGAAGACATTGCTTTGCTAACTGATGCCGACAAAGATGATGAAGACAACGGAGATCATGTTTCGCTAATGACCATCCATCAATCTAAAGGTTTGGAATACCCTTATGTGTATGTTGTGGGCTTAGAGGAAAATTTATTTCCATCGCAAATGTCTATGAGTTCACGTGCCGATCTTGAAGAAGAAAGGCGTTTGTTTTATGTAGCCTTAACCAGGGCTGAAAAAAGAGCAACACTAAGTTTTGCATTGACTCGATATCGTTGGGGGAATTCAATAGACTGCGAACCAAGCAGATTCATAGAAGAAATTAATGAGAAATATCTCGACACGAATTTTATCAATGTAAAACCTGTTCGAAGAGCGGCTGGAAATATGGGGGGAGGAACAAATTACAAAACCAAAGTTCCATCACGTTTCAATAAATCTGTGAAGAAAAAAGAAGCTCCAAAACAAGAAAATACGCCTACATTTGTTTCTCGAAATCTAAAAAAAATCAACCCCAACATTCAATCTCGAAATTACACAGAACAAACTTATTCAACGGGAATGAAAGTAGAACACGATAGATTTGGAATTGGTATCATATGCAGATTAGACGGCAACGGTGCCAATAAAAAAATTAGCGTTAACTTTACGGAAGTAGGAGAGAAGACTCTTCTGGCAAAATTCGCAAAACTCAATATCCTCAAATAATTACATCAATGGAATACAATACTAATTTGTCAAAACTAATTATTCCTGAATACGGAAGGAATGTACAGAAAATGGTTCACTCGATCATTAGTATCGAAGACCGCGACAAGAGGAACCAACAGGCAAAATCCATCATTGAAGTGATGGGGAATTTGAACCCACACTTAAGAGATGTTCCCGACTTTAAACACAAGTTATGGGATCACCTTTTTATTATGTCTGATTTTAATTTAGATGTAGACTCTCCATACGAAAAGCCATCAAAAGAATCTTTTGAAGAGAAACCGGAGATTTTAAAATACTCTGACAACAATATTAAGCTTCGTCACTACGGCAAAATTTTACCTCTTATTATTGAAAGAACCATAGATATGGAAGAAGGTGAATACAAAGACCTTCTGGTGTTCACCATAGCCAACCATATGAAAAAATGCTATTTGACCTGGAATAAATCTACAGTTGAAGATGAAGTTATCTTAAAACATCTCAGCCAAATGTCTGAAAACAAATTAGGGATGAAAGACACTTTTAAACTTTCTTCTTTTGCTGAGGTAAAGACTCAGAGAACACACACGAAAAAAAATAGAGGTAGAAACCACGGAAAAAGAAAATAATTTAAAATGGCTTCATTCAAAATTAAGGGAGGTAAAAAACTTAGTGGAGAAATTACTCCTCAGGGTGCGAAAAATGAAGCACTACAAATTATTAGCGCCGTACTTTTAACTCCGGAAAAAGTCGTCATCAACAACATTCCTAATATTGTTGATGTAAATAAACTCATAGAAATTCTCGGTGACCTCGGCGTAAAAATTGAAAAATTGGGTAAAGGCTCATACAGTTTCAAAGCCGACCAGATCAACTTAGACTACTTATTTAGCGACGACTTTAGAGATAAAGGAGGACGATTAAGAGGTTCCATCATGATTGTAGGGCCACTATTGGCTCGTTTTGGACAAGCCGCCATTCCACGTCCGGGAGGTGACAAAATTGGACGCAGAAGATTAGACACCCACTTCATAGGTTTCGAAAAATTGGGTGCTGAATTTAATTACGACGACAAAAACGGATTCTTCCAAATAAAGGCCAAAGAACTCAAAGGCACATTTATGCTTTTAGAAGAAGCTTCGGTAACCGGAACTGCTAATATTGTAATGGCTGCTTGCTTGGCAAAAGGAACAACCACCATTTACAACGCTGCTTGTGAGCCTTATTTACAACAGCTTTGTAAGATGATTAATCGCATGGGTGGGAAAATATCCGGTATCGGATCCAATCTATTGCTTATTGAAGGTGTGGAAAAACTTGGGGGTTGCGAACATCGCATACTTCCCGACATGATTGAAATTGGCTCGTGGATTGGTTTGGCGGCTATGACACAGTCTGAATTGACCATTAAAGACGTCGCTTATGATGAATTGGGTGTTATTCCCGGAACCTTTAAAAAGCTTGGGATAAAACTCCAGAGAAAAGGCGATGACATTTACGTTCCTTCTCAGGATCATTATGAGATCGAAAGTTTTATTGACGGTTCTATTATGAATATTTCCGATGCTCCCTGGCCCGGATTTACACCCGATTTATTAAGTATTATTTTAGTTGTGGCAACGCAAGCCAGAGGTTCTGTTTTGATCCATCAAAAAATGTTCGAAAGCCGTTTATTCTTTACAGATAAACTCATAGATATGGGGGCGCAAATTATTCTCTGTGATCCACACAGAGCCACAGTGATCGGTCTAGATAGAAAGAGCATGTTAAAGCCAACAGTAATGACTTCTCCTGACATACGTGCAGGGGTATCACTATTAATTGCTGCCTTGTCGGCAGACGGCGAAAGCACCATACACAATATTGAACAAATTGATAGAGGTTACGAAGACATCGAAGCACGACTTAAAGCAATTGGTGCCGATATTACACGTTTGAATTAATAGAAGATCATATTACAATAACTAGTTGGCAGTTTACAGTTTTGCGATCTTGATAAATTCATTTTTTAACTTTCAACTTCCAAAAAATCCGTCAGTTTTACCTGATTTTAGTTACTTTTGCGCCATTGTGTCACACAATGTGCTATGGCAAGCAATTTGCTAGTGGTATTGTGCATATTCTAATACGATAAAGATGCCAAAGAAAAAGCTTAAAAAAGAGCAGGAAGAAGTGCAAGAAATGAAAGAAACACAAGAAACTGCTGAAGAGCAAGTGTCTGAGCAACATCAAGTTGCTGAACTTAGCCGCGAAGAGCAATTAGAAAAAGAAGTCGCCGAATTAAAAGACAAGCAGTTGAGAATGTTTGCTGAATTTGAAAACTTCAAAAAGAGAACCGCCAAAGAACGTATTGACTTGTTCAGAAATGCGGGCTTAGAATTTTTTGAGGCTATGCTACCTATTTTGGATGATTTTGATCGAGCTGCAAAACACCGGCAAGAAACGGATGATAGCGAAGAACTTAAAAAAGGTGTTGATTTGATACAATCAAAACTCATAGGTATTCTCGAACAAAAAGGATTGAAGGCGATGGAGTCTTCCATCGGAAAAGATTTTGATACCGATTTCCACGAAGCGATAACACAAATTCCTTCCCCATCTGAAGAGATGAAAGGAAAAGTTATTGATGAAACGGAGAAAGGTTATTTATTAAACGATAAAGTGATTCGCTACGCGAAAGTTGTAGTCGGTCAATAATCAATAGCAATGGCTAAAAGAGATTATTACGAAGTACTAGGCGTTACCAAGGGAGCTACAGAGAAGGATCTTAAAAAGGCTTACCGAAAGTTGGCTATTAAGTACCATCCGGATAAAAATCCTGATGATAAGGAAGCTGAGTCTAAATTTAAAGAAGCTGCCGAAGCTTACGAAGTACTTAATAACCCTGACAAAAGAGCTCGATATGACCAATACGGTCATGCAGGACTTGAAGGCGGCGGCTTTGGCGGAGGTTTCGGAGGTGGCGGAATGAATATGGATGATATCTTCAGCCAGTTTGGAGATATCTTTGGTTCCGCCTTCGGAGGAGGAGGTTTTAGGAGTTCTCGTGGTGGCAGACGCCGCAGCAGGGGCTCTAACCTTAGAGTTCGCGTAAAACTTACACTCGAAGAGATCGCTAATGGCGTAGAGAAAAAAATCAAGATCAAAAAAGATGTTGGTTGTGACGACTGTAATGCTACAGGTGCTGAAAACGGTAACCTAAGTACTTGTCGGCAGTGTAACGGTTCCGGACAAATGGTTCAGGTTGTGAATACACCTTTAGGTAGAATGCAAACCTCTACGACCTGTAACGCTTGTAATGGCCAGGGAGAAACTGCTGCTAGTGCTTGTGGTACTTGTAGTGGACAAGGAGTTGTTAAAAAAGCCGAAGAAGTAAGCATTAAAATTCCTGCCGGAGTTGAAGACGGTATGCAACTATCTGTTTCCGGTAAAGGGAATGTAGCACCTCGTGGTGGTATTGCAGGAGACCTTATTGTTCTTATTGAAGAAATCCCACACGAGTTCTTAAAACGAGATGGGAAAAACTTGCACTACGATCTTTACATCAGTTATTCTGACGCAGTTTTAGGGGCTAATCCTGAAATTCAAACCATCTCCTCCAAAGTGAAGATCAAATTGGATGCAGGAATCCAATCAGGAAAAATTTTACGCCTACGCGGAAAAGGACTTCCAAGTGTAGAGAGTTATGGAACAGGAGACCTTTTGATCCACGTAAATGTGTGGACCCCACAAGAGCTTGATAAAGAACAACGCAAATTCTTTGAAGCTTCCAAAGACAAGGACAACTTTCAACCCGATCCTGACAAAAACAACAAATCCTTCTTTGATAAAGTCAAAGAAATGTTTCAATAATTTAAAAAAATCCCCGCAAGGGGATTTTTTTATTTGTTGAGTTAAAGATTAAAAGTTGAAAATTGAAGATTAATACCTTTGTTTAATAATCATTTGTCACCCTGAGCCTGTCGAAGGGTTGGTTGTTGGGAATTGTCATACTGAGCTGGTTTCAGAATCCCATAATTATCCTTTAAGCCTGTTTTTTAGCTGACAGACCGCTCAAAAAAGCGAAAGCTTTTTTTAATCAAGTCAGCAGAATAAATATCTTTGAGTAAATACTTTACAATGGCTTACAAAAGTTTAGAGGCTTGCATTCGTGATCTTGAGAAAAATGGACAACTTGTCCGTATTAAAGAGGAAGTAGATCCTTATTTGGAAATGGCATCTATTCAGCTACGAGCTTATGAAAAAGGAACTTCAGCCCTACTTTTTGAAAAAGTAAAAGGTACGGAGTTCAGAGCTTTGGCAAACCTTTTTGGTGACATCGATCGTTCCCGTTTTTTATTTCGTGATACCCTGGAGATGGTACAAAACATCGCCTTGCTAAAGAAAGACCCCCTATTAGCTTTAAAGAATCCATTAAAATACCTTTCTACACCTAAACATCTGTACAATGCGTTGCCTAAAAAAGTTTCAAAGCGCAGTGCAGGATTTACCGAAACCACCATCGATAAATTGCCACAGATTACCTGTTGGAAAAAAGATGGAGGACCCTTTATTACACTTCCAATCGTTTACACCGAAGATCCAGCCCAATCTGGTTGGACAAAATCTAATATGGGTATGTACCGCATTCAGTTGGCAGGAAATGATTATGTACAAAATGAAGAAATAGGATTGCACTACCAAATTCACAGAGGAATAGGCGTGCATCAATCGAAGGCTAATGCCAAAGGCCAACCCTTAAAAGTCAGTATTTTTGTAGGAGGGCCACCAGCCTTAAGCTTTTCAGCAGTAATGCCCTTGCCCGAAGGAATGCCCGAATTCGCCTTTGCCGGAATGTTGGGAGGAAAGCGCATGCGCTATTTTAAAGAAGATGGTTACACCGTATGTGCTGATGCAGATTTTGTCATTACCGGAGAAGTACAGCCTCACGATGTAAAGCCCGAAGGCCCCTTTGGAGATCATTTGGGTTACTACAGCCTGAAACATGATTTTCCGGTGATGAAAGTCCATAAAGTGTATCATAAAAAAGATGCCATTTGGCCTTTTACGGTTGTGGGAAGACCTCCACAAGAGGATACCAGCTTTGGTGCCATGATTCACGAATTGGCAGGAGATACCATTAAGATGGAGCTGCCGGGAGTAAAAGCCGTTCATGCAGTTGATGCTGCGGGAGTTCACCCTTTACTTTTCGCCATTGGTTCCGAACGTTACACACCTTATGTAAAAGAACGACAACCCGCAGAGATACTAACACAAGCCAATCATATCTTGGGCTTCGGACAAATGTCTTTAGCCAAGTTTCTTTTTATTGCTGCTGAAGAAGATGATAAACATTTGAATTTAGATGATGAAAAAGTCTTTCTTCATCATATTTTAGAGCGTGTAAATTGGGAAAGAGATCTCCATTTTTACACCAAGACCAGTATCGACACCCTCGATTATTCCGGTGAGGGATTAAATACAGGATCCAAAGTGGTGATTGCTGCTGCAGGTGAATCTTGCAGAACTTTGGCCCAGACTTTTGAAACTACAAACCCATTTCCTCAGGGAATTTCAAATGCTAAATTAGTTGCCCCCGGTATTTTGGCCATTTCCTGTTCCGCTTTTGAATCCTATGAAAAGGCACAGACAGAAATGGAATTTTTGGCAAGATCTTTAAAAGATCTTTTAGGCGAACAGTCTAATTCACTGCCTTTATTATTGATGTGTGATGATGCAGATTTTGTCGCAGAAACCTACAATAATTTTTTGTGGACTACTTTTACCAGAGCCAATCCGTCTCATGATATTTACGGAATAGACTCTTTTACCCGTCATAAACACTGGGGTTGTAAAGGAAGTTTGATGATTGATACCCGTATCAAACCACACCATGCTCCACCATTACTTTTAGATGACGAAGTAGAAAAAAGAGTAGATGCTATTTTTCAGAATCATCCCGATCTGGTGTTTTAATGACCATGATCAGTGATCAGTGATCGTGAAGAGTGAAGTTTTGAGTTGTTACCCTTCGACAAGCTCAGGGTGACACCTACTAAAATACTGTCTCCTGTCTCCTGTCTCCTGAATTCTATTTTTTAATTTTCAACTTTTAACTCCTAAAATACTTATTTTTGCCGCACAATGGCAGAAAAAACCCTCAGAGAAAAAGCAAAAGCATACTTAGAACTATGCTATCGGGAATTAAACAAAGAAGATTTGTTTGAAGAAAGATGGCGTAAGGTTCAAACTTCGATTGAAGAACAGGGAACTTACGAACTCTTAGATTTCGAATTGGATTATGGAACAAAGGTTGCCTGGCGTAATTCGAATAAATGTATTGGAAGGCTTTTTTGGCGTTCCATGGAAGTGTTGGACAAACGCTCTGTAGATTCTACAGAAGCTATTTTTGAAGCACTATTTGAGCATATTGATTTTGCTGCTAACGGAGGCAATATCCGTTCTACCATTACCGTATTTAACGCACATAAAGGGATTCGTATTTGGAATCCACAGCTACTGGGTTTTGCAGGTTATGAGCAGAAAGATGGTTCTGTTATTGGAGACCCTAAGCATGTGAGATTTACCAAAGAATGTATCAAATTGGGTTGGGAGCCAAAGATGGGATCATTTGATATTTTGCCTTTACTTGTTCAAATTGAAGGAAAAACACCCGAATGGCGTGAAATTCCAAAAACCCTAATTACACTTGTTTCCATTGAACATCCAAGCATAAAAGCGATAAACGATTTAAAATTACAATGGTACTCCACACCCATTATTTCTAACATGACTTTAGAAGTGGGTGGGATAGAATTTATGGCTGCTCCTTTTAACGGCTGGTACATGGGAACAGAAATTGGCGCTCGAAATCTTGCAGATGAAGATCGTTACAATTTACTTCCGGTAGTAGCGAAAAAAATGGGTTTAGATGTTCGTGACAAGAATTTGTTGTGGAAAGACCGGGCTTTGGTAGAATTGAATCAGGCGGTATTGTATTCTTTCCGTAAGGCCGGTGTCAAGATCATCGATCATCATTCCGCGTCTAAGCAATTTATGCAATTTATGCGTCAGGAAGCCAAAGAAGGTAGAGAGGTTACTGCAGATTGGTCTTGGATTGTGCCTCCCACTTCCGGATCAACGACGAAAGTATTTCATACCGAAATGCAGGACATCATCAACAGCCCGAATTATTTTTATCAGGAAAATCCCTGGGACTAAACTTCCAACTGTCTCTGACGAATAGCTTCGTAAAGAATAACAGCCGTAGCTACCGATACATTAAGCGATTCTGTTTTTCCATACATGGGAATACGTGTTTTAGCATCTGCTAATTCCATAATTTCCTCAGAAACACCGTCTTCTTCAGAGCCCATAACAATAACTACAGGATCAACAAAAGGGACATCGTAAAGATTCGTATCCGATTTTTCGGTACAGGCAACCACTTTTAGACCGCTCTTTTTTAAGTATTTTAAGCTGTGGTGAAGATTCTGTTCTCTACAAATAGGGATGTGCATCAAAGCGCCGGTAGAAGTTTTCATGGCATCAGAGTTTAACTGAGCACCACCAATCTTAGGCAAGATAATTGCGTTTACACCACAAGATTCAGCCGTACGAGCAATCGCACCAAAGTTACGTACATCGGTAATTCGGTCGAGCATTAAGAATATTGGCGATTTACCATCTTCATAGGTTTGCATCAATACATCACCCAAACTGTAGAAGTTTACAGGCGATACAAAAGCAAAAACCCCCTGGTGGTCTTTGTGTGTAAGGCGATTTAGTTTTTCAACCGGAACTGCTTTAAACATAATATTGTGCTCTTTTAAAAGGGCACGTAATTCCATAGCTAAACCTG
>Ga0207964_1000468_pt1 | contig 10730 bp, 10 predicted proteins | sample Knorr_S23_td_250_FD_185608 | JGI IMG/M metagenome (GOLD analysis project Ga0207964, IMG submission 185608) | Marine microbial communities from Southern Atlantic Ocean transect - Knorr_S23_td_250_ad_251m_LV_A (SPAdes) (version 2) | ecosystem: Environmental > Aquatic > Marine > Oceanic | place...
TGGGTTATCCATTAGTTGGTGATGCCTTATATGCTGGGCGGTTTAAAATTCACAAAGGCGCCGATCCTGATTTGCTGAGTTTGTTAAGGGATTTTGATCGCCAAGCCTTGCACGCAGTGGAATTGCAACTTATCCACCCAGCTACTGGGGAGTCGATTAGTTGGAGTTCGCCACTGCCCGATGACTTTCAAGCCCTCTTGGCCCAGCTGAGTTATGCCCAATTATAAGCCGACCCTTATAGTGCCCGATTGGCCGGCTCCCCCTACGGTTCGCGCTGTGATTACCTGTCGCTCGCAGGGATCGAGTCGGCCGCCATTTGATCAATTTAATTTGGCGCAACATGTGGGAGATGATGCCAGTAAGGTGGCAAATAATCGGCAAATTTTACAGCGTAGTTTGGGGCTGTCAGAGCAACCTCTATGGTTAAATCAGGTGCATGGAACAGAGATTGTTTATGCGCCAGATAGCGATTCCTGTCCCACAGCTGACGGGAGTTTTAGCGATCAATTAAATTGCGCTTCTGTGGTGCTTACCGCCGACTGTTTGCCTGTATTGTTATGTAATCAGAAGGGCACCAAGGTGGCAGCGGTTCATGGGGGGTGGCGCGGTCTTTGCGGCGGCATTCTCGGCAATACTCTAACTCACTTTGATGCCAACGATACTATTCTCGCTTATTTGGGGCCGGCGATTAGTGCTGCATTTTTTGAAGTGGGGCCAGAGGTGCGAACTGCTTTTTTGAACAATGCGAGGGATAATCAGCACAGAGAGTCTATTGAAAAGGCATTTATGGTTTTTGTAGAAGATCGCTATTTGGCTGACTTGTATGCATTGGCCAAAGCGGAACTACAGTATTTTGGTGTTAATCAAATTTATGGCGGTGAGTTTTGTAGCTATGAGCAATCCAAGCAGTTTTACTCCTATCGTCGCGATCAAATCTGTGGGCGCAACGCCTCAATTATATGGCTTGTGCCCGCCTAAACCCTGTGATTTAAAACGCCATAAGTTAATTGTGATCTGTCCCGATGGTGAGCCTGTTTAAATTAATAATTATTGCTGCAACAAAGGCTTGCTAACCGCAGTCTGTTCCATTAGAATTGCCGCCCTTTAACGCGGGTCGTCTAGCCTGCGAATATAGAAGCAGATAAATAGGTCTCAAACTATGGGGCCATGTGATATTGGAGTGAGTCATGTACGCAGTGATCAAAAGTGGTGGAAAACAGCATCGAGTGGTAGAGGGAGAAACTCTGCGCCTTGAGAAATTGGATGTAGCCACTGGTGACAGCATAGATTTTGAAGAAGTTTTGATGGTTGGCGAAGGTGCCAAGGTCAAGATTGGTGCGCCCCATGTGAAAGGTGGCAAGGTTACTGCTGAAGTTATGGCACATGGTCGAGGCGAGAAAGTTAAGATTATTAAATTCCGTCGTCGCAAGTACTCGCGCACACAACAGGGCCACAGACAGTGGTATACAGAAGTTAAAATTACCGGCATTGCTGTTGGTTAATTCTGAGAGGATATAGAAATGGCACACAAAAAAGCTGGTGGTAGTACTAGAAACGGTCGCGACTCAGAAAGTAAAAGACTGGGCGTCAAAGTATTTGGTGGCCAACAAGTTAATGCAGGTGGCATCATTGTTCGTCAGCGTGGCACTAAGCTTCACGCGGGTAACAATGTGGGTATGGGCACGGACCATACGCTTTTTGCTAAGGCCGACGGCGTTGTTGAATTTATTCAAAAAGGCCCGAAAAATCGCAAATATGCTCAGATAGTAACCGCGTAGTTTTTACTGCCTGACATAAAAAAAGCCCCATTGCGGGGCTTTTTTTATGGGCGGTAATTTTTTATCGAAATGACAGACAGCATAGAGTAACTGTAAACTAACCTTATGAAATTTGTAGACGAAGCGACAATTAAGGTACAAGCCGGAAAAGGTGGCAATGGTTGCCTGAGTTTCCGTCGTGAAAAATATATTCCCAAAGGTGGCCCCGATGGTGGTGATGGCGGCGATGGTGGCTGTGTCTATCTGGAAGCGATAGAGGGTTTAAATACCCTGATTGATTACAGATACACCAGAAACTTCAAAGCTGAGAGTGGCCAGCAGGGCAGTGGTGGAGAATGTACGGGTCGCAGTGGTGATGATTTGGTGCTCACTGTGCCTATAGGAACCACAGTTATAGATGAGCAAACAGGCGATGTGCTAGGAGATTTAACCGAATTGGGTCAAAAACTCAAAGTGGCACAGGGCGGGTTTCACGGTTTGGGTAATACCAGATATAAGTCCAGTACTAATCGCGCGCCACGTCAGACATCTCCCGGACAAGAGGGTGAGGTTAGAGAGTTAAAGCTAGAGCTAAAAGTATTGGCTGATGTAGGCCTGTTGGGATTGCCCAATGCGGGAAAATCTACCTTTATAAGGTCTGTTTCTGCGGCGCGACCCAAGGTGGCGGATTATCCATTTACCACATTGATCCCTAATTTAGGTGTGGTGGGCTTGAGTGCGGAGAAAAGTTTTGTTGTGGCTGATATCCCAGGGCTTATTGAAGGTGCCTCTGATGGCGCTGGGTTGGGCATTAGATTTCTAAAGCACCTAACGCGTACCAGATTGTTGTTGCATTTGGTGGATATGTTTCCTTATCAAGGTGATTCTGCCGCTGATAATGCGCAGATTATTGAGGATGAGCTGACAAAATTCAGTCCGACTATGGCCGCTGGAGAGCGCTGGTTGGTGCTAAATAAGCTTGATTTATTGCAGGAAGAAGAGGTAGAGGAGCGCTGTCAGGCGGTGATTGATCAGTTGGATTGGCAGGGACCCGTGTTTAGAATTTCTGGTTTAACCTCAAATGGCACCAAGCAGCTTTGTGCCGCTATTATGGATCATATAGATGAGCTGCGCGCACGAGAACAGGCTGATCCTGAGCTGGTGGTTGCCGAAGATACGCGACGTGTGCAGATGCAATTAGAGGCGCGACAACGTATTGATGATTTGGCTGAAGCGAGACGCAGGGCGCGTCTGAAAAAGCCAGAAGATGATGATGACTTTGACGATGATGATTTTGATGTCGAAGTGGTATATGCAGAGTAATTTATAATGAAAAGACAACGAGTTTGTGATGCAAAACGCTTGGTTATCAAGGTGGGTAGTGCCCTGTTGACCAATGATGGCGCGGGCATTGATCGACGGGCTATCGATGGCTGGGTTGAGCAAATTGCCGAGTTGCTCGATTGCGACAAGCAAGTTGTGGTGGTGTCATCCGGTGCTGTGGCCGAGGGTTTAGTAAGGCTTGGTTTGGAATCTCGCCCTCAAAACATTCATATGCTGCAGTCGGCAGCCGCAGTGGGTCAGATGGGGCTTATTCAGACTTACGAGAGTAGTTTTGGTCGATTTAATAGGCAGACAGCGCAGATTTTGCTGGATCATGATGATATGGCAAATCGCGAGCGCTATCTAAACGCGCGCGGTGTGATTCAAACGCTTATGAAGTTGAATGTAGTGCCTGTGGTCAATGAGAATGACACAGTGGTTACTGACGAAATCAGATTTGGCGACAATGATCGATTGGCGGCATTAGTGGCTAATCTTGTCGATGCCGATGCCTTGATTATATTGACTGACAAAGATGGTATGTATGATGCCAACCCTGATCTCGATAAAAATGCCAGTCTTATTTCTGAAGCTGATGCATCGGATTCTTCACTGGATGCCAAAGCGGGTTCTAGCAATAGTGCGCTGGGGCGCGGGGGTATGCAAACGAAGCTAGAAGCCGCTCGACTAGCGGCGCGCTCCGGTTGCGATACAGTGATTGCCGGTGGCCGCAACGATGATATTTTATTGAAAATTAGCCGCGGGGATAAGGTCGGAACCTTATTATCTGCAGATCAGACGCCAATAGCAGCGCGCAAGCAATGGCTGGTTGGTCAGCTTCAGGTTAAAGGTAGCCTTTTTCTGGACGATGGCGCAAGCAAAGTTCTTAAACAGCAGGGACGAAGCTTGTTGGCTGTGGGTGTTACTGATATTAAAGGTTCATTTACCCGAGGTGAGTTGGTGAGTTGTATGGATAGCAATGGCGAGGAAATTGCCAGAGGTCTAATTAATTATAACTCCGACGAAACTCAACTTATCAAGGGCAAAAGCACAGACAAAATAGCCCAAATTTTGGGCTATTGTGAAGATGACGAACTAATCCACCGCGACAATATGGTTGTCGTGAACTAAATTTACGCCTCACAGTTATAGAAGGGTTGATACAATCCATGTGGTTGGGGAAACTGTTGCTTCCTTTTTGCAAACACCCAATTTAAGTGTACGTCCCTGTAGTTTCGCGATTCCCTTCAAAAATGGTGGCGGGGAGTAATCGAAACAGCCACAAGATACTGCCCTCCCTATTTCCCAAAAAGGTTTTCTATTTGGGAGGACTCCCCACCGTAAAGATGGGTGAACCCTTGTGAGAGTTTCGAAGCTCCTTACTAGTAAGAGTAGACCATCTATTTGAGAATTCCACTTTGATACTAAAAAGTATTTGTTTTTTAATTAATTATGGTTAAATGCTAATTTACCCCGCCAACTAGTTAACTTTTTAATATTTTTTAAGTTGACAGCATATTGATGTGGTCTATTATGTAGCAACTCGCATTTAGCCATTGCCAAGGACTAGAATAATGACCAGTAGTCAACAGTTGAACTGTCGAAATGATTGGACTCGCCAAGAGGTAACCGCTTTATTTAATTTGCCTTTTAACGACCTTTTATATCGTGCGCAGACGGTTCACCGAGAAAATTTCGACCCCAATGAAGTGCAGTTGAGCACCTTGCTATCGATAAAAACTGGGGCCTGCCCTGAAGACTGCAAATACTGTCCTCAAAGTTCCAGATACGATACTGGTTTAGAAAAAGAAAAACTGATGCAAATTGCTCAGGTTATCGAGGCTGCCAAAGCTGCCAAAGCCAGCGGCTCCAGTCGTTTCTGTATGGGTGCGGCATGGCGATCGCCCCACGATCGCGATATTCCAGCCATTGAAGCTATGATTCAAGAGGTGAAGGCGCTGGGATTGGAAACCTGTATGACCTTGGGAATGTTGAGCGAGAGTCAAGCACAGCGCCTGTCCGAGGCTGGCTTAGATTATTACAACCACAATCTGGACACTTCCAAGGAATTCTACGGCGATATTATCACTACCAGAACTTTTCAAGATCGCTTGGATACGCTTTCCCACGTGCGCGATTCGGGGATGAAGGTTTGCTCTGGCGGCATTGTTGGTATGGGTGAAGAACAGAAAGACCGCGTGGGACTGTTAATGGGGTTGGCTAACTTGCCTGCGCATCCCGATTCAGTGCCTATCAATATGTTGGTAAAAGTGGCTGGAACACCTATGGAAAACGAAGAGGATTTAGATCCCTTTGAGTTTATTCGCACCATTGCAGTGGCGCGAATAATGATGCCACGTTCTTATGTGCGCTTATCTGCCGGCAGAGAAGAAATGAATGAGCAGATGCAGGCAATGGCATTTATGGCGGGAGCTAACTCTATTTTCTACTGCGATAAGTTACTAACTACACCTAATCCAAAGGCCAATAAGGATATGCAATTATTGAACCGATTGGGTATTAGGCCTGAAAGGGGTACTGCCGAAAAGGATAGTGAACAGCAGGAGGTCGATTTACATCGCGCCATTGCCGATCAGAAAACCGATCATCTATTTTATCGCGCGGGCTAATCGTCAAACTGATGTCTAGTTCTATGGACACTGTGCTTCAAGAAAACCTTGAACAGCGCCGCCACAAGCATCTCTATCGCTCTCGTGTAACCGTCGATTCTGGCTGCTCTGCGCAACTAAATATTGATGGCAGAAGCGTGCATAATTTTTGTAGTAATGATTATTTAGGTTTGGCCAGTCACGATGATATAGCTTTGGCATTTAAGCAGGGGGTGGATACCTACGGCACAGGTAGTGGCGCTTCCCATCTTATTAGTGGGCACTCCAAAGCGCATAGGGATCTTGAAGAGCAGATAGCCGATTTTACTCATCGTCCTAGAGCCTTACTGTTTTCCTCTGGCTATATGGCCAATTTGGGCGTGTTAGGTGCCTTGTTGGGGCGCGGCGATCTAGTGCTTGAGGACTATCTTAATCATGCGTCGTTACTTGATGGTGGACTGTTAAGTCGAGCCAAATTTCAGCGCTTTAAACACGGGGATACAGAGGATTTAGAGACTAAACTAAGTCAAGCTGACAATGCGCGCAAGTTGGTGGTAACCGATGGTGTATTTAGTATGGATGGCAATTTGGCGCCCGTTGAAGAGTTGAGCACTGTAGCCAGTCGCAATAATGCATGGCTGATGGTGGATGATGCCCATGGTTTTGGTGTTCTCGGTAAATCTGGAGCTGGACTGATAGAGCAACACAATCTATCTGTGGATCAGGTTCCCATTTTGATGGGTACCTTTGGTAAGGCCTTTGGAACCTACGGTGCTTTTGTGGCGGGTAGTCAGGCATTGATAGAAACATTGATTCAGTTCTCGCGCAGTTATATTTATACCACTGCGACACCACCCGCATTGGCTGTAGCCACTAGCGCCAGCCTTAAGTTGGTACGCACAGACCAATGGCGACGAGACAAACTTAACAAATTGATCTCGAGATTTCGTCAGGGTGCCGCGCAGATAGGTTTAAAGTTAATGGATTCTAATACGGCGATACAGCCGGTGTTGTTTGATTCTGATCAGCAGGTTTTACAAGCCAGCAAAAAACTTTTGCAAGATGGATTTATGGTTGGGGCTATTCGTCCTCCAACTGTGCCCGCGGGTACGGGAAGATTGCGTATTACACTGTCAGCCAATCACAGTGAACAGCAAGTTGATGCTTTATTGGATAGTTTAGATCAATGCTAGCCAATATTTCTCCTACAATGACCTGTGATCGGGCTGTTACTCGGCAAAGTTCACTGCGGCTGTGTTCTGGTCAAAATCTAAAACTGCATCGGGCGCCACTTGTGTTGATTCATGGCTGGGGTGCCAATAGTCAGATTTGGCAGTCTCTTCCTGAGGCCCTAGGTCAATATTTCGATGTGTATACACTGGATTTGCCTGGTTTTGGTTCCGCCGTATTGGAGGAGTATTCCGAACAATCTCTAGTAGACTGGTTGCATACTCAGCTTCCTGAGCGCTGTTATTTGGTGGGTCTCTCTTTGGGTGGAATGCTGTGCCGCGCTTACGCTGCTCAATATCCCAAAGCGGTAAGGGCTATGGTTACCATTAGCACTAATCTTCGCTTTGTTGCCAATCGTCAGTATGCATCAGCTATGTGTGAAGCCGATTTCACATCTTTTAGTTGTGGCTGGGATAGAGATCCGCAGCTCTGCTTAAAAAGATTTGCTGGATTACAGTCTCAAGGCGATCTGCAACAACGCCAACTGATTCGTCAGTTGCGCAATATGGATATGGATTTTGACCCTGTGGGCGCGGGCTCATTGTTGGATTTGCTAGCGTCACTGGATACCACTGAGTATTTACAGAATATCAACTGCCCATCACTGGCCATATTTGGTGGTCAGGATTGTCTGGTGCCTGTTGAATCGGCCAATCAGTTGCCAGATTCTTGTACCAAAGTGATTATTGATAAGGCTGGTCATTTGCCACATTTAAGTTTTCAGTCTCAGGTGGTAGAAGAAATTTATCAATTTATTGAAGATCAGTTGTATAAATTGGATAAATCTCAAGTGGCGCAATCCTTTGGTCGCGCTGCAGACCATTATGATGAAGCTGCAATTGTTCAAAGATGGTCAGGTAGGCAATTGCAGAGCAGGATGGAAGCTACCTTTATGCCTCGGACTGTAGTTGATTTGGGTTGTGGCACTGGTACGCAATTATTTGATTTAAAACAGCAATTCCCCAATGCAAGCTGTCTCGGCGTTGATTTTTCTAGAGAAATGCTTGTTTGTGCGCAATCTAAATACAGTGATCAGCCTATTGATTGGCTGTGTTGTGATGCTGAATCTATGGCACTCCAAGATGGCTCAAGGGATCTAGTGGTTTCAAATTTTGCGTTACAGTGGTGTGCTAATCCCAGTCGAGTGATGTCGGAAATCTATCGAGTGTTAGGTACGGGGGGACGGTTCTATTTTGCTATACCAGGTCCAAACACCCTGTGTGAATTGCGCAATGTTTGGGCGCAGATCGACGAAGATATACATATCAATCGGTTTTTTCATGCCAGCCATTGGCAAAAGGCACTACAAAATGCTGGGTTTGCCCAGATTGACCTAAGTAGCGAGACCAAGGTGGAACATCACCAATCGGTCAGGGATTTGTTGCTCAATTTAAAAACCGTGGGTGCTACTAATTACAATCGGGGAAGGGCTTTGCACCTAACAGGTAAATCTCATATTGCAGAGTTATACAAAGGCTATGAGCAATATCGAACAGCTCGAGGCACTATACCTGCCACCTGGGATATTGTTTTTGGTTGTGCGGTGAAATAGATGGCTAAAAAAGTTTTATTTATTACGGGTACTGATACTGATGTTGGCAAAACGTTGGTGGCCACTGGTTTTTTGCAATTAGCAAATCAACAGGGGATACAGACGGCGGCTATAAAGCCAGTAGCTGCTGGTTGTGAAGATCGCGGTTCGGGACCACAAAATGAGGATGCATTGCAGTTGCAGCAGGTCGCCAGTCAAAAGTTGAGTTATCAGCAGGTGAATCCGGTGGCCTTGGACTTGCCAATGGCACCGCATATTGCCGCTCAAGAGCAGGGCAGAATGCTCTCTGCTTCTAGGCTCAGCGGGTTTTGTCGAGGCCTTATACTTCTGCCTATAGATTTGTTGGTTATCGAAGGCGCTGGTGGCTGGCGAGTTCCTCTCAATAATCGCGAAACCATGGCAGATATTCCCAAGCAATTGAGCGCTGAAGTTATTTTAGTGGTAGGAATAAGGCTGGGTTGCATTAATCATGCCCTGCTGACAGCTCAAGCAATTCGATCTGATGGACTGAAAATTGCTGGTTGGGTGGCTAATATAATGGATGAGGATATGCTCCGCTTAGAGGAAAATATTGATACACTTAAACAGATGTTCCCTGAACCCTGTTTGGGAATTGTGCCTAGATTGTCGGATATATCTCCGCAACAGGTATCTAATTATTTGACCATACCGAATAGAGATTGAGACTGACTATGGCAAAAGAAACAAAGTTATCTACACAAGATATGCAACGCGTTGAATCCTATTTAAACAGTGGTTTTAATAAGACTGAACGCAAACCTTTTCGTGTTTGGGTACTGTTAGCAGTAATCTGGACAGTGGTTGCTGCACTGGGTGGTGTTAGTTGGTATATAGGTCAGCAGTCAGGGTTTCTGTAAAACTGCGGACCGATTAGACAATGAAAATTGCCAACCGTACTTGCGATCACAACCCAGCAAATTTTTCGGAAAATATAAGCCCGCTTTTACATAAAGTCTTTCAGAGTAGAGGCTGTACCTCCGATGCCGATTTGTCAGTTGAGCTCAGTAGTTTGCCGCGCCCTGATTTATTGTTGGGTATAGAAGCGGCGGTTGAACAGCTTGTTGAGGTTTTACACAGACAACAAAGGGTTCTGATTGTTGGTGATTTTGATGCCGATGGTGCAACCAGTGCAGCGTTGATGCTTTTAGCACTCAGGGCTATGGGCTATCAGCAGGTTGATTTTTTAGTACCTAATCGCTTCGACTACGGTTATGGTTTGACCCCAGAAATTGTCGATTTGGCGAGTTGTAAATCACCTGATCTGATCATTACTGTGGATAATGGCATTTCCAGTATTGAGGGCGTAGATTACGCCAATAAACTGGGCATTAGGGTGGTGATTACCGATCATCATTTGCCGGGAGCTCAGTTGCCAGATGCTGCCTCCATAGTTAACCCCAATCAACACAATTGTTCTTTTCCCTGTAAAAATCTTGCCGGTGTTGCGGTCGCCTTTTATCTGCTAAGTGCACTGCGGGCTAAGTTGCGTGCCCTAAATTGGTTTGTTGATCAAGATATTCGCGAACCCAATATGGCCAATTACCTAGATCTAGTTGCTCTGGGTACAGTGGCTGATGTGGTGCCGCTAGATCAAGTTAATCGAGCACTTGTGCATCAAGGGGTTCGGAGAATTCGCGCTGGTCAGGCACGACCTGGTATCTATGCATTATTGACAATAGCAGGCAAAAATCCGGCGCGTTTAGTGGCTTCAGATCTAGGGTTTGCGGTGGGTCCCAGATTAAATGCTGCGGGGCGCTTGGATGATATGTCGCTGGGCATTGAATGCCTGTTGACAGAGGATCCCGCATTGGCAATGCAAACCGCCCGAGAGCTAGATCAGCTCAATCAAGATCGCAAATCTATTGAGAGAAATATGCAGGCCGAGGCGCTTGAGATTGTTGAAAATTTGGGATTTGATGATCGCGCCGATCTACCCTATGGCCTCTGTCTTTATCAGGCGGATTGGCATCAGGGCGTGGTGGGGCTTTTAGCCTCTAGAATTAAGGAGAAATATCATCGTCCAACGGTGGTTTTTGCACGCGATAAAGAGGCGGTACTCAAAGGGTCTACCCGTTCTATTCCCGGCCTACATATTCGCGATTTGCTAGATACCATAGCGACCCTTAACCCCGGACTTATCAGCAAGTTTGGCGGGCATGCAATGGCTGCTGGTTTGAGCTTAGATGAGTCGTTATTGCCTAAATTTGAACAGGCATTTCAGCAGCAGATAAAAGAAAC
>Ga0207964_1000469_pt1 | contig 10725 bp, 7 predicted proteins | sample Knorr_S23_td_250_FD_185608 | JGI IMG/M metagenome (GOLD analysis project Ga0207964, IMG submission 185608) | Marine microbial communities from Southern Atlantic Ocean transect - Knorr_S23_td_250_ad_251m_LV_A (SPAdes) (version 2) | ecosystem: Environmental > Aquatic > Marine > Oceanic | place...
AGTAAAGTCCTTAAATGAGTTTCGTGAGCAGTTCGGTAGTGATGATGGGCTCTTTATTGTATATGAAGCCAAAGACGGAGATGTATTCTCAAACCAATCTTTATCTTTAATTTCTGAAATAACTGAAGTACTAGACAATGACGAGCAAATTAGCGATGAGACTTGGCTTGAACAGTATGGATTAAACTCCAAGGTTGCAGAGACACTAAAACATATAAAGCGGGTTCAATCTTTAACTAATATTCGCATTCAAAAAAATGAAGATGATGTCTTGAGTGCGCCTCTCTTGGTTCCAAAAACCATTCCTAGAGATATAAACATACTTGGTGAAATTAAGTCTGAAGCTGGCAAACAATCCAGCCTGCCGCTCTTTATGTTTTCAAAAGACCACCGTTTTGGTGCAATCTCAATTACTACGGATTTTGGAACGATTCCTTTGATTGAAAATCAAAATGAAGATCAGTCTTTGTTTTCTGATGACGATTGGAATGATGATTTTGAAGATTCAGTAGATGACCAAGCTGTTCTTCAAAAAGTTAAATTTAAAGATATAGAGCCAACGCTATATTTTCCTTTTATGCAGGCGGTTTCAGCCGTATATGAACAGCCACGGATGTTGGAAAATTTTGATTTTTATCCGATCGGGACTTCATCGATGGTGGAGTTGGTTTGGGGAACAATGATTCAAGCGGCTTTCCTTTTGGTAGGTATGCTGATTATTATTAATCTTTTGCTTTGGACTTTGTTTCGTTCAGCAAGTGCTGTAGTGCTTCCACAGCTAGCTATCGGTCTTAGTATTTTATTTGTAATTGGTGGCCTGAGTTGGCTTAATATAGCCTCCACCACACTCATTGCTTTAACTGCAATGTTAGTGATCGCCGTTGGTGTGGCAGACTGTGTTCATGTGATGAGTTCTTATCTATTGTTTAGGCGTTCTGGTAGTGACCATGAACAGGCCTTGTCGCAAGCTTATGGCAAAGTTGGGGTGCCAATCTTGCTCACCACTATCACAACAATGGCAGGTATGTCATCACTTGCAGTGACAGGAATGCCACAGTTTGTTCTGTTTGGATTCTCTTCTGCGGCAGGAGTTGGACTAGCTTTTCTATATACAATTTATCTATTACCAGTGTTACTGGATTACTGGCATCCAATGCAAGAAAAGAAAGTTTCAAATGTTGTTCAAGAAAAGAAAACTTTAATAAGCCTAATGAAAGCTTTCTTCAAGTTGATTCAAATAAAGGCTTTAAAGTTTTTATGTTTTTTTGCGAAACCAATAATAAATTTATCACAAAGAATTGGCTTAGCTTGGTTGCTAGGAGCAGACTGGTTGCAGCCATTATTGGATAAAATTCCATCCTTCGTGCAGCGTTTTCGATATGCAGTAGTTGTGATTTTTTTTGGCGTATTTGGAATCTGTTTGTACGGTGCAACTCAAGTCAAAATTGACTCCAACTTGGTTGAACTTTTTTCTGATGATGTTCCTATTAGCCAGGCATATGATATCGTTGATGAGCACATGATGGGTACAGGAAATATGATTATTGTGGTTAATACCGGAGAGTCTGATGCCATCACGGACCCTGCAGTTTTAAACGCAATGAGTCGTCTCCAGAGTCAAGTCAAGGAAAGTTATAGCAAATATATTATTCGAACTAACTCCTTAGCAGACTTGGTTAAAGAAACTCATGCCATTATGCAAGATGATGAACAGTATCGAACCATCCCTGACAGTCAAATCACGGTATCACAGTTGTTGTATTTGTTTAACAGCGCTAACCCCGAAGAACGTCGAGCCTTGGTAAGTGATGACTACAGTAAGAGTCACATTAGTATTCAGTTAAAAAATGCAGGGTCATATGAATACGCAAAATTTTTTGAAGGCATCCGAAAGGACATAGACAATGAATTTGATACATTAAAAGACCGTTACCCTAACTTGGACGTTGAAATTACCGGTACTATGGCAATGATGATGAGGCTTGCAGATGATTTAAGTAGGAATCAGTTCAAGAGTTTAGCTATAGCTGCTGTAGTTATTAGTTGCTTGTTGATGGTGACACTGGGTTCACTGCAGGCAGGAGCTATGTCGATTGTCCCTAACTTAATCCCAGCCACTCTGGCGTTTGGCTTGATGGGTCTTTTTGGAATCCCACTCGACACAGATACTCTGATGATTGCACCCTTGATAATAGGTATAGCGGTAGATGATACGATTCACTTTATTAGTCATTATAGAATGTCGTTAGCTGAAAACAATGACATGCGATTAGCCTTGATTGGGGCAATAAAAGAGGTAGGTCAAGCGGTTACGTTTACAACATTAATACTCGGTTTTGGTTTCTTTATGCTTACGTTTAGTGACTATTTGGGTTTGGCAAAGATAGGCGGTTTTGGTGCATTGGCCATATTTGTTGCCCTGCTCTGTGACTTGCTCTTTTTCCCGGCACTGATTATGATATTTAAACCAAAATTTGGCCAGAAAGATGTTGAAGATAATTTAAATTTTATAGAGGTTGCAAAATGAAACGATTACTAGTTACTTCAAATTACTCATTACTCGTTATCGTGCTGAGTGTTGTTTTATCACTATCTAGTGTGCAGATCTATGCTGAAACTAACTTAAGTGCAAGAGAAATTATGGAAAAAGTTGACGAAGAAAGCCGTAAGTCTTCAGACTCTGCCTTCACTCGAATGAAGCTTACTACTTGTAAGTATGGTCTTAGTGGAGGAAAGGTAAAGTGTGCCGAAAAAGCGCGTGTTAAGTTAGTTGAGAGTGCACAAATTAATACCGGTCAAGATAACAAAGACTCTAAGAATATTGCTATCATCCTTGAGCCTTCAAGTGAGAAAGGTATTGGGATGTTGTCTTACAGTTATGACGATAGTGATCGAGACAATGAAACTTGGTTGTATCTCTCTGCTCTCGGGAAAGTGAAGAGGATTAGTGTTAGAAACAGTGACGATGAAGAAACTGAATCAGCCAGCATTTTTGGAACAGAGATGACAACTGAAGATCAAGAGACTGGAAAGCTTGATGACTATACTTATGAGCTACTTGGACAAGGAAAATTTAGAGGAAGAGAGGTTGCAGTAATCGAGTCAATACCTAAGCCACACCGTCTCAGTAAAAGCAGCTATGGGAAGACGCAAAGCTGGATTGATACAGAAAGGTTTATAACTCTTAAAGTACAAATGTTTGATAAATACAATAATCCTATTAAGAAGCTTGAGGTAGGTAAGGTTGAAAAAATCAATGATGTTTGGATGGGAAGAAGTCTTACATTTTTTAATACAGTCAGCAACAGGTTAACAAATATGAAACTTGAGGCGATTAACTTTGATATGGAAATTAAAGAAGACTTTCTTACCCAAAGAGCGTTGACAGATCAAGCTTTTAGGGAAAAGTTTCTCAAAGATTTGCGTAAGCAGGCTAAATAATTTCATAAATTAAGTATGGCTAAATTAATCAATAAGCTGATTATCTGTGTTTTTTTTGGTATATCGCTTAGCTCTTTTGTTTCCGCTGATGACTTATTATTTGAAGATGTAGTACTTTTTGAAGAGTCTAGTCAAGAATTTGATGAATGGTCAGATGATAGCGATCTCTTTGGCGATGAAATTAAGAATGCAAGACCTTTTGCCTGGTTAAATATTGGGGTTGCGCAAAAATGGGGATTCAATCCAGCAAGTGATTGGAATAAGACGAAGGAGAGGACCGAGCTTATTCTTGGAACGACCGGCTCTGTTTCTGACGACGGATACGGTGAATTAGAGCTAAAGGCAACCAAATACTGGCCAAGTGATAGTTACCATTCAACTAAATCCAGCGATATCGAAATAGAAAGAGCCTTTTTACAGTTTAGTTTTGATAAATGGAGCACTAAGCTGGGCCGATACACTATCGGCTGGGGTGAACTTGAAGGCGGTGCGCTAGACGTTATCAACCCATCTGGTGGCTTGACTGATCCAGTGATGACATCTCAGTGGCTTATGAGCGCTACTCGATATGGGGATAAAAGTGATATTAGTGTTTTTTATAATTCTAATCCCAAGATTACGAATAGCACTTTATTATCCCTAAAGGATGAAAGGTACCGTGAATTTGGACTGCGTTACGGCATCAATACAGAGGGTAGTGACATGGCATTCTATGCTGGCCAATTGACACCCAATGACGCATTAAAGAATCTTACTGATGGGATGGCCTATGCTAGTCCATATGAGTTACTAGGGTTTGGTATGAATAAGGTATTTGATGACTACTTACTTAAATTTGATATAGCCTATAAGCGCAACCTTCGCCAAAACCGCTTAGGGCAGTTTATAAAAGCTGATAGAGTAGATTGGGATGTTGCTTTCGATATTCAAAATGATGATAGGCAATATTTAATTTCAATTAATTCGCAATATTGGTTGGATTTTTTCAATGACTCTTTAACCCCTACTCTGCTAGCAAGTGTCAGCTCTGAAAAAAATAGTATGACCTATATGGCTAATGTAAGTGACAAGTTCGGTGATTCAGATTGGAGCTGGAATTTGTCCAATATTATTGCTGCAAACAATGACCTTTCATTAATTACTGCTGGCCTTGAATGGGATATTAGTGATAACTTAAATGCCAGAGTAAATGCAACTAAGGCAAATGCTAAACTTGACCGTGCCTTTAATTTACTTGACGATTATCAGCGAGTCAATTTAGAGGTCGAATTCCAGTATTGATTTTGACAGATATATTTGCTTAGTGTGTAGAGTAGATAATGAGTCGTATCAACTTCTCTAATAGCATAGGACATAGTATAATTTGCGTAAGTTAATTTAGGGCTCAGTAATGTTAGGTAGTAAGCTTTTAAGGGGCAATATAGATTTTGTGGTTGAGCAACTCAAGAGGCGAAATTTTTCTTTTGATGTTGCTGTATTTAATAAGCTTGAAGATCAAAGAAAAGTAATTCAAGTGCAAACTCAAGACTTGCAAAATCTTCGCAACACGAAATCTAAGGCAATCGGTCAAGCGAAAGCTTCTGGTGAAAACATGCAACCACTGCTTGATGAGGTTTCAGAGTTAGGTCAAAAACTTGACGCTGCGAAATCTAAATTACATGATATTCAGGCGAAGATTGAGGAAATAGTGATGTTGATACCAAACATTCCTCATCCCTCTGTGCCAGAAGGTGACAGTGAAGATGATAATATTGAGATATCCAAGTGGGGTAAGCCCGCAACACTAGATTTTGATGTAAAAGATCATGTTGAATTGGGTGAAAAGTATGGAATGGACTTCGCTGCTGCGGCTAAGATTTCAGGGACAAGGTTTGTTGTTATGACTGGAAAGCTTGCTAAGCTGCAGCGTGCCTTAACTCAATTTATGTTAGATCACCATATCGAAAAAAATGGCTACACTGAAACCTACGCACCCTACTTAGTTAATGCTGACTCTTTGACGGGGACTGGGCAACTACCAAAATTTGAAGCTGATTTGTTTAAAACTCATCTGCACGGCGAAGAAGGTGAAGCAAAGGCGCTTTATTTAATACCAACAGCAGAAGTGCCGGTGACTAACATTGTTCGTGAATCAATTATTAAGGGCTCTGAACTACCGCTTAAGTTTGTTGCCCACACCCCGTGTTTTCGTTCTGAAGCTGGATCATACGGAAAAGATACCAGAGGATTGATTCGTCAGCACCAGTTTGAAAAAGTTGAATTGGTGCAAATTTCTAAACCAGATAATTCCTATGAGGTGCTTGAAGAATTAACTTCTCACGCTGAAGGTGTTCTGCAATTATTGGAATTGCCTTATCGTAAAGTAAACCTTTGCACCGGTGATTTAGGATTCTCTTCGGCTAAAACCTATGACCTCGAAGTTTGGTTGCCGGGTCAAAAAGCGTACCGTGAAATTTCTTCATGTTCATGCTTTGAAGGATTTCAAGCGAGACGCATGCAACTTAGATGGAAAAACCCAGAGACCAAGGAAACAGAATGTTTGCATACCTTGAACGGTTCTGGACTAGCGGTGGGTAGAACTTTGGTTGCTGTGATGGAGAATTATCAGAATGCTGATGGCAGTATTACCATTCCTAAGGTCTTACAAAGCTACATGGGTGGTGTAACTACGATAAAATAACCCCTTTATATTTTTTTGGAGTCAAAGATGAATTTACCACCAGAGATTTTTTTGGTAGCAATGTTTGTGTTGATGTATTTTTTGTTAATCAGACCACAACAAAAGCGCGCTAAGGATCACAAAAAATTACTGAGTGAACTTAAAAAAGGTGATGAGATTGTTACCAATGGAGGTGTTGTAGGCAAAATTAACTCTGTTGACGAGTCTTTTGCAGCACTAGAGATTGCTGAAGGTGTGGTTGTCAAAGTACAAAAACAAGGTATCAACCAAAAAATGCCAAAAGGTAGCGCTAAGCTGTAACTTATAAGTAAATAATTTAGATGAATCATTACCCTATTTGGAAAAATGCATTAATTGTTTTTTTCCTATTTATCTCGGCTTTATATGCATTGCCAAATATTTATGGTTCGGATTTAGCTATCCAAATCTCTGGCACTGGTGACTATGTTGTCCAAGATCAAGACGTCAAAAACATTAAAAACTCATTAGAAGCTAATGAAATTGACTATAAATCAATGGGGCTAGTCGATAGACGCATTATGATCCGTTTTGAGGATTCACAATCGCAACTCTCTTCAAAAACTTTGTTAAAAAATACTCTTAGTAGGAATTATGTAGTTGCTTTGAATCTGGCTCCTTCAATTCCGCAGTGGCTATCAAATGTTGGTGGTAAAGCAATGTCACTGGGACTCGATCTAAGGGGTGGTGTACACTTTTTGCTTGAAGTTGATATGGAAGCTGTAGTTTCAATTGCTATAGACCGATACTATAATGAGTTAAGGGCTGTTCTTCGCGAAGACCGCTTATACAAAAGCATTCGCAAAGAGGGCAACCTTTTGGTGGTTAGCTTTAAGACTGAAAACCTGAAAACTGAAGCTAAAAAGCTCATCAAGGATGAGCTTGCTGATTTAATGATTGTTGAGGGAAGTGAAACCGATCTGCAGTTGAGTTTGGAGATTTCTTCTGTAGCACAAAGTATAGCTAAAACTAACGCTTTAAAACAAAATATTACAACGCTTCGTAATCGTGTGAATGAGTTAGGTGTTGCGGAGCCAATTATCCAACGGCAAGGTTCAGAGAGAATTGTAGTGCAATTACCTGGTGTACAAGATACAGCCAGAGCCAAAGAAATTTTAGGCGCAGTCGCAACCGTTGAGTTTAGAATGGTCGATGAAAAAAATGATTTACAGACGGCAGTTCAGTCAGGGAAAATTCCAGTAGGTTCAAAGCTTTATAAATTTAAGGATGACACACCGTTGCTTCTTAAAACCGGTGTTATTGTAACTGGAGAGAATATCGTAGATGCATCCTCAAGTGTCGACCAAGATAATAACCCGATGGTTAGTATCACCTTGGATAGCGCTGGCGGAAGGTCGATGCTTGAAACGACCAAGGAGTTTCTACATCATCGTATGGCTGTTGTTTACATTGAGAACAAAGTTGAGACGATTGTTGAAGATGGAAATACAGTAAAAAAACGTAGTAAAACGCAGGATATTATTAATGCTGCAACCATACAAGGTACTTTTTCAAATCGCTTCCAGATAACAGGTATAGGTAGTGCCAGAGAGGCAAGAAATCTTGCCTTGTTGCTAAGAGCAGGCTCACTATCAGCGCCTATTGAAATCATTGAAGAGCGAACTATTGGACCAAGCTTAGGAGCAGATAATATTCAGAAAGGATTGATATCTGTTTTGGTTGGATTTGCTTTGGTTTTAGTTTTTATGGGTTGGCGCTATAGAGTATTTGGGTTAGTGGCAAATTTGGCTTTAACACTTAACTTAGTGACAATTGTTTCCATCCTTTCTATGCTGCAGGCAACCCTGACTTTGCCTGGTATAGCCGGCATCGTCTTGACTGTAGGTATGGCAGTTGATGCCAATGTGCTAATTTTTGAACGCATCAAAGAGGAGTTACAATTAAATCAAAATATTCAAAAGGCGATTTCTGCGGGATACGCAAAAGCACTATTAACGATTGCCGATGCCAACATTACCACATTGATTGCTTCTTTGGTTTTGTTTAGTTTTGGTACAGGTCCAGTGAAAGGTTTTGCTGTAACACTCTCGATCGGAATTATTACATCAATGTTCACTGCAATCGTTGTCTCTCGGGCGGTGATTAATCTCATCTACGGTGGCAGAAAAGTTAAGGAGTTAGCAATATGAGCCTGAGATCATTTAAACTGCCAACAATAGATTTTATCAATAAGCGTAAATACGCAATGGTGTTCTCTGCATTGTTGTTGATTGTGTCAGTTGTCTCACTTGGTTTGCAAGGGCTTAAACTTGGAATTGACTTTACGGGTGGAACATTAATAGAGGTGGGTTATCAGCAGACAGCAGACCTTGAAGATATTCGTACAAAATTAGCTAATGCTAACTATACGGGGACAAATGTACAGTACTTTGGATCTGACACAGAGGTGCTAATACACTTAGAACCTCAGGCTATTTCATCTGCTAAGCTTAGTTCGTCAATTATTCAGATGCTTGGCGAGGGTATTGATGTGCGTCGAGTGGAGTTCGTAGGACCTAAGGTTGGTGAAGAGTTAACTAATGATGGTGGCTTAGCTTTGCTTTATGCTCTCATAGGTATTTTGATTTATGTTGCTTTTAGATTTGAATATCGTTTTGCTTTTGGTTCGATTACTGCGCTAATTCATGACGTTATTATTACACTGGGTGTTTTTTCAATTCTGCGAATTGAATTTGATTTAACTGTGCTGGCTGCAATTCTTGCTGTCATCGGTTACTCCCTTAATGACACGATTGTGGTTTTTGATCGGATTCGAGAAAATTTTCTTTCCACTCGACACATTGAACCTATGCCGATTGTTAATGATGCCCTAAATCAAACATTAGCACGAACGTTAATGACATCATTGACGACATTGCTGGTTCTTTTAGCTTTGTTTTATTTGGGTGGTGAAGTGATACATAGCTTTGCTGGTGCACTTATAATTGGTGTTGTTATTGGTACCTATTCTTCTATCTTTGTAGCCAGCTCTATGATTCTAGCACTAGGAATATCCAAAGAGGATATGTTGCCTTCTGAAAAAGAAAAAAAGGAAATTGACGCCAGACCATAGGCATCAAGTTATAGCTCCAATGTATAAAAAGAAGGTTGAAGGTTTATTGATTAAATCGTTCAAATACAAGGCAGGCATTCGTGCCACCAAACCCAAAGCTATTTGATAGTATACGGTTGAGCTTTAATTGCGTTGTTTTTCTAACAATAGGCATTCCTTCTGCTTCCTCGTCAAGTGTTTCAATGTTCACCGATTCAGCGACGAAATCATTTTCAAGCATCAGCAATGAGTAAATAGATTCATTCACTCCTGCTGCTCCTAATGCGTGCCCAGAAAGAGATTTTGTCGAACCTATAAGTGGAATCTCTCTATTAAAAACTTGTTTAATGGCTTGCAACTCTTTCATGTCACCCGCAGGAGTTGAGGTACCGTGAGCGTTGATGTAGTCTATAGAACCGCTGACTGTACTAATTGCTAACTTCATGCAACGTGATGCTCCTTCTCCAGAGGGTGCGACCATGTCATAACCATCAGAAGTTGCACCATAACCAACGAGCTCCGCGATTATATGAGCGCCGCGAGCTTCTGCATGTTCTAAAGACTCAAGTATGAGTGCACCACCACCACCTGAAATAACAAATCCATCTCTATTAGTATCATAAGCTCGAGATGCCTTTTCAGGAGTGTCGTTATATTTTGAGGACAATGCTCCCATTGCATCGAATAACATGGTTAGTGACCAGTCTAACTCCTCACCTCCACCAGCAAAGACAACATCTTGCTTACCCAGCTGTATTTGTTCCATAGCATTGCCAATACAATGGGCACTGGTCGAGCAGGCTGAACTGATTGAATAATTGATGCCCTTAATTTTAAATAGGGTGGATAGACAGGCTGAGGTTGTTGAACCCATGGCTCGAGGGACACGATAAGGACCCACTCTTTTAATACCTTTTTCTCGTAAGATGTCTGCAGCCTCGACAACGTTCTGGTTAGAGGCTCCGCCAGAACCCATAATCAGTCCAGTTCTCTCATTAGAAACAATTTCAGGGCTCAGCCCTGACTGCTTGATTGCTTCATCCATTGCAATAGCATTATAGATTGCAGCATCCGCCATGAAACGTAACATCTTGCGATCAATGACATCACTTGTGTCGATTTCTGAAACAGAGCCATACACATGTGACCTAAGTCCCATTTCCGCATATTTCTCACTAAACTCTATGCCTGATTTCGCTTTTTTTAGTGATTCAAGGACTTCGGATTTGTTGTTGCCTAAACTGCAAACAATGCCCATTCCGGTTACAACGACGCGTTTCATCAGAAAGAAGAAGTGTCAGTAAACAAGCCAACCTTGAGGTTGGTGGCATCGTAAATCAATTTTCCATCAACTTCCATGGTTGCATCAGCAATACCCATATAGAGCTTTCTTGCAACAACTCTTGAGAGGCTCACATTGTAGGTTATTTTTTTGTTGTGTGGTAAAACCTGGCCCGTAAATTTAATTTGCCCCGCGCCCAGAGCACGTCCTCTACCAGGACCTCCTAGCCAACCTAGGTAAAAGCCTACCAAT
>Ga0207964_1000470_pt1 | contig 10723 bp, 8 predicted proteins | sample Knorr_S23_td_250_FD_185608 | JGI IMG/M metagenome (GOLD analysis project Ga0207964, IMG submission 185608) | Marine microbial communities from Southern Atlantic Ocean transect - Knorr_S23_td_250_ad_251m_LV_A (SPAdes) (version 2) | ecosystem: Environmental > Aquatic > Marine > Oceanic | place...
AACCGGAACTGCCAGGAGTTCTTTTTCAATATTTTCGGGGCTGTTCGTTTGTGTGTAATAGGCTTGAAAGTGTATGTCTATGGCATCTGTTAGTGGGTTAAATCCAAGGAAGTTAATGAAGTCTTCACCTAAATCATTTTCAAGATCTTTTGCTGCCTCATCTTTAGAGATGAACTCCGTAGCTTTTACATGTTCGCTAAGTTCCAACTGTCGTTGAAACTGTTTTACCATGACTTGTTTTGCATCCGGTTTTAGTAAAACAGTAAAGGCAATGTTTTCCTGTACTTGATCTGCAATTGCTTTAGAGTGGTAGAGTACAGTACTCAGTAGTCCCATTAAGAATAGAACTAAAGTCATACTTACCACTACCGATATGTAAGAAGACCGAAGTCTTCGCCTGTTAAACCTGTCTTGTTTTTGACTCATTGCGGGCTAATTTACAAATTCAGTATAAAACAAAGATTAAATTTAGGTGACAAATAAAAAAGGCTTTCAATCACTAGCCTCCGTCCGTATCATTACTATCAGGATTCTGCTGAAGATTTAATATGAGCTTGTAATAAGCTAGATCGTCGGCGGCTGCAAGATTTGATACCATATAAATGGCGGCTAACTTAATTTCAGCTATGTTTATGGATATTGGCTTTTTAAAGTCATTAAAAATGATGTTTTGAGTAGTAAGCTCTCGTTTCCACCAACTATTATTGTTTTGAAACATTTGTACTCCTCCTGTTATTTTATTCGGGCTAACTCTAGTTAATTTCAACCTATCTGCAATAATCTTTGGTTGTGGTATCATGTCGTTTCCCTGTACAAGAAGCTCTGGATCTCTATCATCTAGGGTGATCTCGAAATTAGGAATCATACACCATTTGAACATTCCTGGAATACTAAATAGGGGTTGTTTTAATCGAGAATTCTCTCGTATTATCTGACGCACTTTAACTACTACCTTATTGTTATTATTATTCAATTCAAATATAAATAACATATTATTACCGTCTCTATCAGCTACGAGATGTCTATTAAGAGATAGCATATTATTGTCTTTTTTTATGTGATTCTCAATTGTTTCAAACCCAAGTTCTATTATGTGTCTGAGATTCATATCTGCTTCGTTCAAATTGTAGTATTGATTGGAAGTTAACCACTTTTCATAATCGTGATACAAATCTAGATTTTCGATAGACGAGAACTGCATTGATTGTGGAATAATGTTCACGGGATTATTTAAAATATTACACTTATCATCCTCAGGATCATCTTTATCAGGATCATCTTTATCAGGATCATTAGGCTTCTGAGGCTGAGTAGTAGGCTTTCTACCCATCCTCACAATAGGATGGTGCTTGGATGATTTTATTTCTGTAGTATCATAGCTCTTATTAATCATTTCATTTAAATCTGCTACATTTTTTTCTGCATCTTTACAATCTCCATTAGTGAATTTCGATAGAAGTTGTAGCGGGGTTGTGATGAAACTGCTGCTGCCTTCGGTTGGCATTTTATATTCATGGAATTTCTTCTTGTCTAAATTGTACCCATAAAGATCAACAAAAGCATTCGGATTATTTTTAGGGTAAACAAAGTAGTATTGATTTCTAGGAGCGCGAGTGCTTACAGTTAATATACTATATTCATCTGTAAGTTTTTCTTTTATGTAAGGATTTAAATTCGTACTATTTCTATTTGAAATTGCAACATTTTCCTCGCAGCACGATTTTATTTTTATTGGTCGATTTAAAGGTGTTTTTGGGTTTTTATTACCATTGTCATCGTTACCACTTCCACCACCGCCACTTTCATCCGGGTTTAGCGATTTATTATTTATGCGCTTCGAAATTTCGTAAACTATGTAGGGAATAGCTGCATAAAAAAGTCCGCCAATAACAATAGTAGCACCAACGATGAGCGGATTCGAGACAAGCGGGTGTTTATTGGATTTATTGAAATGAATACCATCCTTAGAAGTAAGGATGTAAGGGGTATTATTACCGGTATTGATATTCGCAAAGTATATAGTTTCATTTGCTACCGCTAATAATGGCCTGCTATTCGAAGTGTAGTCAAGTGTGGTTTTCTCCCAGTTCTTTCCACCGGTAGAAGAACTTATATTTATTTTTTTATCCGTTCCCGTCCATGCAGTGCGAAGTTTATTGTCCAAAACCGCCAATGTCGGCCCGAAATTCGATGTCTCATTAAACGTCTTTTTATTATCCCAAGAGAGCCCATTACTAGAAGACATAAGGTTTAACCTTTTATCGGTTCCTGTCCATGCCATGTAAAGTGTATCGTTTTTAATCGCAAACGCTGGCGAGTGATCTGATTTTTCGTTAAGTGTGGTTTTATTTTTCAGTTTGATCTTAGTATCGGAAAGTTTAAGGTTTGACAGATTTAATTTTTGATTGGTACCTGTCCAGGCGAGATAAAGCATTCCATTAAAACCGAACAACACCGGCTCACTTTTCGATTTTTCTTTAAGCGTTTGCTTATTACCCCAATTTTTTCCATCATCAGAAGTCATAAGGTTTAACCTTTGATCGGTTCCCGTCCATGCTAGGTAGTAAGTTGCACCTATCTTCGCTAATGATGGGGCGTAATTAGATTTTTCGGACGGAATCAATAGCTGGTTGCTCCATTTTCCATTCGCAGCATTGTAATAGCTAATGCTTAAAGGGTTTGCTGTTGAGAAGTAAAAATCCGTTGTTGGAGTTGAACTTTCGCTTAACGTACCCTGTGCATGTACACTCGCGGACATGATAAGGCTCAAACATAATAGTAATGTTCTCATTTGTTTAAATTAGTTTTAGGTAATTATAAAAATACACAAAAATGCTCTAATATAGGTATTTACATTTATAATATTATTGTTTGACTTAAGTTTTAGATAAAATCAATAAGAGTTTTGGTATGTATGAGTTTAATGTTCGATGAGTACTTTGAGTGGCTCAATGATTCCGGAGTATTTTATCAAATCCATTTTTATTGAACCCACCAATACTTTTGTTTTTATTTGAAGTGGAATTTTATTCGCATCATCACTGATCCAGAGATTCATACCGTAATCATCTTTAAATACTCTGCCCGTTTCAAGTTCAGGAGCCCATTTAGTGCAGGGGATCCGGCCGAATTTTGTTTTGATGGTGTCGGTACCCAGATAATACAAATTTGACTCCATGAATTCATCATCGAGATACACCTGAACTGGAAAACTTTCGTCCTCTTTTAGTGTGTCTAAATTTTGCGCACGTAAATAGTAAAATATGGAAAGTATGTCCTGGGTGTTTTTTGGAAGAGGAATCGTGTCTCGGGTAGATTCTGCTCGTTGAAGTTTGTAATTAAAAAATACGGTTTCTTTTTTCTTGTAACTTCCTTCTTTAACATCCCGATAAAATTGATTAGGATGCAAGTTGGTTTTATCAACAATGCTTTCATAAGAGTCTCTAACTTTGAAGAAGAGGTTAAATACACCGGTAGATTTCCCGGTTGCAATAAATCTGTACTGATCATTAATCGTCTTGACTTCTAAACTGGCTATTCCTGCTGATAAAGGACCGTAGTGAATTTTATATTCCAGTTTTTCTCCTTTTTTGAAAGGCAAATTTTTATTTTGTGCGTACGTTTCAATAGAAATTAGTAATATGAACAGGATAATTTTATTCATTTTAATTAAATCGTGGATTAATTATGTCGCTTAAAGTGAATTAAAAGTCTTTAAAGATAATATTTTACCATAAAAAAAGCTCCGAACCATGTTCGGAGCTTCGTAAGACCACCCCCCCCAGTGAAATCTTAATTATTCTTTACTATACATAGTATCAAAAGCTGTGCCAAGAAACCGATTTCAGAAAATTTCCGAAGCTTTAGTTAAAGTTAAGTGTTTGAAAAAGAAATTATTAGATGATGGTCTAGTATCGATTACGGTTTATTATTCTGTATTTTTTTACGTCCGGAACAAAGAGATTTTATTGTAGAAATGAAGGGTAAATAGTCTTAGGGAGATATTTATTTTGGATTTAGTATTTTGAGAGAGTCCGATTTATAATTAGTTAATGGGTGTGAGTTTTACTTTTAGTCCGTTTTTATCACTAATTACTTTAATGAAAAGTTAATACTTAAAAGAGCACACCTGACCGCTGACTGCTGATACCTGAAAGCTGATATCCGAAATCTTTTATAGTAGTGCAATTGGAATTCTACAACAGCATATTTGCATATGTACATATAAATATTTAAATTGAGAGCGATTTCATAGAAATCAGCTTATTTTTATTTGTGATAAATTTTCGTTGAAACTTCACTGGCATCCCTGATATTACAATGAATAATTATAATGATAGCAGTGATGAAAGTATTGTTTTATGTGTTGGGGGTTTTCTTTATTCCGGCGTTTCAATTTTCTGGTTTCTCTCAAGTTATTTGGTCTGAAGATTTTGAGTCTTATTCTGTTGGTACAGGTTATGTAAGTTCAGAAGGTGAGGCTTTGGTTTCGGGGGATTATTCCGATTTATTTTCCAAATGGACATTAGATGTGTCTGCTTCAGATTTTTCTCACAGCAATACTCATTTTAAAGTTAATGAAGTGTATTCTAATAGATTTTTTGAGGCGGGAAAAGTTAAGGAGGAAGTGGTTTGTACTTCAGAATTAATTCCAATTTCCGGTTATGTTGATGTTGTTGTGGAAGTTTCGGTATCAGAAGTTGGTCAACATGAGGATGATGATTATGTAAAGTTGTATTATAAATTGGATGGTGGTTCGGAGACCTTATTTTCAAATCATGGAGAGAATTTTGATGATTTTACGAGTCTTATCGCCAGTCAGACCGGTTTATCCGGAACGACACTTCAAATTATTATAAAAGCAAAAAATAACGCAAATCCTGAGAAGTTAAGATTTGATGATATCATTGTCGCAGCAAAGAGTTTAATTATTACCGAAATATCAGATCCCTCTGACAATGAAGATGCACGGTACATTGAAATAAAGAACGTTTCTGATAACACCATTGATTTCAGTACGAAGATCTATTATTTGTCGAGACAAAATAATGGTCTGAATGATGATTGGCAGGAATTTCGTTTAACAGGTAGTTTGTGTTCGGGTTGTGTCAGAACCTACGCTAAAGACAATTTAAACTTTAACTCTGATTACGGATTTGATCCCGATCTTGAAAATGGTCGTGTAGACGGCGATGGAAATGATTCCTACGTCATTTATGCTGGAGGAGATCACAATACAGGTCGTATTGTAGATGTTTATGGAGAAATAAATACAGACGGCACAAATAAATCTTGGGATTATGAGGATAAAAGAGCAGTTAGGAATTCAAATAAAACTTACGGAGTTTCGTCATGGAGTCGTTCAGATTGGACTCTGAGTTCTGCGACCACTTCTGATATGACTCCCGGATCTTTAGAGGATGAATTGCGGTTTTACAACTCCATTTGGCATCCGAGTGGTGCTGCACCTGATATTTTATCAGATCCTAAAGCTATTGTGGTACAATCAGGAATAGTTATGATTACTTCAACTGTTAATTGTGCAGGTTTGGAAGTTTTTTCGGGCAGTACATTAGAATTAAATGCAGGTCAGGGGATTACAGTAAATGGAAATATTACAAATAGTGGCACACTAAAAGTAAAATCAGATGCACTAAGTTCTGGCTCTGTTATTTTAACAGGAACGAGTACGGGAAATATTCAATATGATCTGTATTTAACGGGAGGAACAGAGAGTCCCTGGCACCTTATTTCTGCACCTGTAGAGTTGCAAAGTATCAATGAATTTGTGACGAATGTGAATAATAGTCTTCAAATTTCGGCGAGCAATAATTATGGTTTAGCACTGTATAATACTTCTACTGACATATGGAATTACTATCATAATGGATCGGGGTCAATTCCGAATATTGAAGCATCTACATCCGTCAATTTTGTGGCTGCCAAAGGATATTCTGTTTTGCGATCATCATCCGGTGAAGTATCTTTTTCAGGTACTATGAATGCTGCGGATCAAAACACTCTTTTAACAGCGGGTAAGTGGAATTTAATTGGCAACCCTTATCCGAGTTTTGTGAATGTAAATATGAACGCAAATGCTACGGATAATATAATTCTTTCGAATACAAGTGTATTAAATGATGCTTATGAAGCTATTTATTTATGGGATGCTTCGACTTCGGAATACAAGATTATTAATCAATCAACTACTGCAACATATCTAAGTCCCGGGCAGGGTTTTTATGTGAATGCAGATGTCAATGCGGGTGAATTTTCTTTTACTGAAGCTATGCAAAGCCATCAATCGGAAGATTGGTTTGAGCGCAGCGCATCAGGTAAGGTGTCTTTAAAGGTAATTACTGAATTTTCTTCGACTCAAAGTAGTACAGAAATGATGTTTGTTGAAGGAGCCACCTTTGGGCTTGATCCGGGTTATGATGCGGGTAGGTTTAATGTTGGAAATAATGATTTTTATACGTTCACAAGTTTAGCGGATGGTTCTTTGGATTCTCCGGATTTGGCTTTGCAATGCCTCCCCGTATTGGAAGCGTTTGAAATAGAACATATTCCTCTAGGCGTATCTGTTGTAGAAGATACTGAGGTGACGTTTAAATTAAATCTATCCAATTTTACAGATGAAAAATGGGTTTATTTAAGAGACCTTGTAATGGATGAGCAAATAAGACTTGATGTGGAAGGGAGTTTATATTCTACCTACGTGAATTACGGAGAACCCGACTTGGGCAGGTTTTATATTTACATTCCAAGTGAACAAGTTCAATTGGATGAACGGAACAAATCTAATCTTCAAATATTTTACGATGCAGAATGGAGTATTTTAAATGTTTATGGAACAATACCACAGCATAGTTTATTGAATGTATTTGATTGTTCCGGCCGATTGGTGTTTAGCAAATTACTTTATAAGGATTCGGGGACGCAAATTGTTTTACCAAGATTGAGTAAGGGAGTTTATATCACAGAATTACAAACGGATAATCATAAAATAGTTAAGCGAGTAGTAATCTAAAAATAGAATGATGAGAAAAAATAAAAAGAAAGAATTGCAAAGGGAACTTTCCAGAAGAGCTTGCATGAAGAAGTTTGCGAAATATACAGCAGTTACTGCTTTAGGGACTTTTGTTTTGTTAAGCCCAAAAAAGGCTCAGGCTTCAAGTCCTGCCAATCCGGGAGGGGGTTTCTGATGGAGTTTATTGTAAAAAGTATAGAATCGAAAAAGGTGATTTGGTTTCAGGGTGCGAATCAGTACCTGATTGTCGATATACCTTTTTATGAGGTTTTTATTCGCTTTATAAATGGAGTGGAAATAGATAAACTCATGTTGTTTTGTAAGGATAAATATGGACTTTCCCCTGATGATGCTAAGGAAATACTTTATTGTTCTAAACAACTTAAATTGCGACTACAAAATTCTAATCCTAAAATCCAACAAAAAGAATATTCGAAAATTTCCAGTGAGTCAGATTGGCTTATTTACAGATATTCTTTCAATTTTAAGGAGGTTAATGTTCAGTTTTCAAATAATAAATTAAGAGAAATAATCCACCCAAAGTATATTCATATATCAGATAAAATAGATGATAATAGAACTTGTGAAAATACGATTATAGTTGCTGAGATAGAGGGATGGGTTACCCTATCGTTGAATGACAAATTCATTGGGGCATGGACTTTTGATGAGATTCATCTTTTGCAAGGTAAGTTTTCCATGGTCTTGCTAAACTGTTTTAATGATGTATCAGATGAAAATTGGTTGGCAGTATTACATGCATCGGCAATTTACAAACGTGACGAAAGCATTGTTTTTTTAGGTGAGTCGGGAAGTGGTAAGTCTATAGCCAGTGCATTACTTAGTGTTCATGGTTATAAAATACTTGTAGATGATTTTGTACCTATTGATGCTATTACAAAAAAGGTGTTTTCATTTCCGGCAGCAACCTCCATTAAAGAACCCATGCTTAAAGAAATGGAAGCTATTTTCCCACAATTAGGATACACACTTGTTCGCTTCAAAGATCCTAAAACAAAGTTTAAATATTTGTATCCTATGGGATGGAGTTCTTTTAATTCCATCCAGAAAGTATGCAAAGCTTTGGTCTTTATAAAGTATAGTAGGAGTGGGGAGAATAAAATTTCAAAAATTTCAAAAATAAATGCATTAGAATATTTAATTCCGGATTCATGGATTTCACCAAAACAAGAAAATGTCAGCGTTTTTTTAGATTGGATTTCCACTTTGCCCTGTTATGTTTTAAGTTACTCGGATAATGAGCAATTAATATTGTTAATCGGTAAGTTGAATAGGAATGAAGTATAGTGAAGCTCTTTTTTTTATTACGGATGTTTTATCCTTGCGAATAAATCCTGAGTACAGATTCCGGATAGCCGCTAAAATACTTGGGCGAATAAATTGGGAGGTCATTGTACAGCTTAGTTCTAAGCACTATGTATTACCGGCACTTTTTGTTCGGTTGAAAGACGCACATCTATTGCACTTATTACCCCATGAATTACAAGATTATATGAGTTGTATAAATTCGCTAAACAGAACCAGAAATAAACAATTACTTAGGGAAGTTGAAGCGATTAATGAAATTCTTAGTTTGAATAACATTAAGCCCATATTTTTAAAGGGAGCAGCCCTTTTATCAGATGGGATTTATTCAGACATATCAGAACGAATGGTTGGTGATATTGATTTTTTAGTAGCTGAGGATGAACTCTTAAATTCGGTAACAATTTTAACTGAAAACGGATACAAACCATTGACTGATGTACCTCAAGATTTTAATCGGATGAAACATTATCCTCGTATGGTTCATGAAGAAAGAGAATTTGCCATTGAAATACACAAAGATGTTATTCAATCTATTTCAGATCGTCAACTTAATTATACACAAATTCACCAAACAAAAAGAATGGTGAATGGGCTGTGTTTACCCTCTTATTCAAATTTGATCTTACATAACATGATGAATATGCAGATGAATGATAAGGGTTTTCTTTTTGCAAGCTGCAATCTGCGTCAGCAATATGATTTTATGTTGTTGTCTCAAAAAGAAAACCCTGATGAAGTCATAAATCGGTTTCAATATCACAAAAGAATATTAAGGGCATATTTAGTGAAAACTATTTATTTGTTTCATGGTCTGAAAGAGCTTTCGTGTTCCAAAAACTTGTGGACATCTTGGGTGAAGATTATACACCGTTTTACAGTGTATTGTCCAGGGGTTTTTAAAATAATTAATGGTGTTGTTTTTTTAATATATCGCGTTTACAGTGATTGCATATTATTAATGCAGTACATTCCTGAAAAACATAAACGAAAGCAATTAGTAAAGCGTTTGGTTGATGCAAAATGGCGATTGGAATATTTCCGAAGTATTTTTAATGGAATAGCGTCTGTTTAAAATAAAAAGTGGTTTGCAATAAGGATTAAGATGAGAGAAAAAGTCAAAAAGTTTAGCCATCCAGACCTTTTATGGAAGTAAAAGTAATTACTTATTATTGCAGATAAAGGCACTGCGTAGATGAGTAGTTTTGTATGAAAATTATCTTTACTCAAATAGGAGTATGCCATAGCTAAGAGGAGTATCCAAAGTATTAATACATATGATTTTCGCGCTTTAATATTCTTTTGTCTTAAACTGATAATAAGTTCAAAAAAAGAAATTACACCTAATAAACCAAAAGCAGACAGGCTTATAAAATCGCCCCAATTAAGATTTGTTACTTGGTTTTCTTTGAGTGAAAAATCGAAAAAAGAAATTAGATTTAATTGATCTATTGAGAAAAAAGTTGCTACAGTGTAAATAATAAACCACGGGCAAACCATGGCAATTATACTTAATATCCAGTGTCGCCATTCTACTTGAGAAAAAATAGACATTCCGATCCAAACTAATGGGATAAACACTAAAAACGGAGGGTGTATTAATCCTGCTAAACTTATAAGAAATGCAGTGTCAAAAATTTTAGAATAAGCGTCTTTTTCTAAATAACTGCTAAGAATTTTTTTTAATGCAAGAAGTATAAAACTAATAGACAGTAAGGCTGGGCTTAGATGAATTACTTCAGGGGAAATGCTAATAAGTAAGAAATAAAATAAAGCGGGAAAGAAAGAATTTATGGAAAGGATTTTTTGTCTAACCATTATTTTATTCATTAAAATACATTGCCAAAAGACCAACAGTCCAACTAAAATACGTTCGGCAAAAACCGATTTTATAATTGGGTTAACGACATAGTTGTACAATGAGTTTGTCGAGAAATCTTCTGTTTCGTAAATTTCAAATGAAACACCCATCCATACAAGTACACAGAGGCATAGAATAATGAAAATAGAAATTACCTGAGTATGACGAAATATATTAACTATCATGTGGTAAAAATATGTAAATTTGTTCGCGTTAAGAAAAACTATTTACGACATGAACGATTTTATATACGGTATTGGTGATTTATTCGAGGCAACATTTGAAATCCTTGCCTGCGCAGGAAACATACCTAATCTTATTTTGGGAATCATTGGTTTTGGAGCTCTTTATTTTTGTGGTAAAGTTTCAGTTACTGAGAAGAATATTTGCGAATAAATTTTTGTTTTAAAGCATAAAAAGGCAGCCAGAGGCTGCCTTTTTATGCTTTAAAATTTGCGTTTTACAAATCGAAACCAATATCGGTACGGTAGTATTTTCCTTCGAAG
>Ga0207964_1000472_pt1 | contig 10679 bp, 6 predicted proteins | sample Knorr_S23_td_250_FD_185608 | JGI IMG/M metagenome (GOLD analysis project Ga0207964, IMG submission 185608) | Marine microbial communities from Southern Atlantic Ocean transect - Knorr_S23_td_250_ad_251m_LV_A (SPAdes) (version 2) | ecosystem: Environmental > Aquatic > Marine > Oceanic | place...
GATGAAGAATTTCTACCTCTGCGCTTACAAAATGGCTTATATGTACAGCGACTAGCGCCTATGCTCAGGATAGCAGTACCCTATGGACTGCTATCCAGTCAACAGGTTAGAAAATTGGCACATATATCCCGCGTCTATGATAAGGGCTATGTACATTTTACTACGCGACAAAATATCCAGCTAAACTGGCCTGTTTTAGAACAGGTGCCAGATATACTGGCAGAGTTAGCTAGTGTTGAAATGCATGCTATACAAACCAGCGGCAACTGCATTCGCAACACAACCACTGATCAATTTGCCGGTGTAGCTACTGATGAAATAGAAGATCCTCGCCCTTGGTGCGAATTAATTCGTCAATGGTCAACTATACATCCAGAATTTGCCTTCTTACCGCGTAAATTTAAAATTGCAGTCTGTGGTTCCCAACAAGATAGAGCCGCTTTTTTACTTCACGATATTGGCTTACAGCTAGTCAAGAATGAGACCGGCGAACTGGGCTTTGAAGTTTTTGTCGGTGGTGGATTGGGTAGAACGCCTGTTATTGGCTCATCAATTCGCAAATTTCTACCTAAACAACATTTGCTGACTTATTTGGATGCTATCTTGCGGGTCTATAACCGCTATGGAAACCGAGACAATAAATACAAAGCACGTATAAAGATATTGGTTAAGGCTTGGACTCCTGAAGTCTTTGCAGAGCGGGTTGAAGCTGAGTGGGCGCATTTGAAGGATGGCCCAGCTACCTTGACGGATAACGAAATTTCGCGCGTTAAAGAATTTTTTAGTGCACCAGACTATCAGTTAGTAGACGATGCTGAGATAGACGAGCAACTATCTGCACTAGCTGCTGATAATAAAGCTTTCTCTCGATGGTTGGAGCGCAATGTCCAAGAGCAAAAACAATCGGGCTATGCCGCAGTTACGCTATCGCTAAAGCCCGCAGGTGTGGCTCCAGGTGATGTAACCGATGTGCAATTGGAAACTATCGCCGATCTTGCCGATCAATTCTCCTTTGGAGAATTGCGCGCCACCCACAATCAGAATCTGGTGCTTGCCGATGTGCCGAAATCTGACCTTTATCAACTGTGGCAACAGGCGAAAAAGGCTGGTTTAGCTACCCCAACCATAGGCACTATCAACGATATGATCTGCTGTCCAGGCGGTGATTATTGCTCTCTGGCCAACGCCAAATCTATTCCAGTGGCCGAATCTATTCAGCGCAAGTTTTCAGATCTTGATTATGTCTATGATCTCGGCGACCTCGAACTTAATATCTCTGGCTGTATGAACGCCTGTGGACACCACCATATAGGCCATATAGGCATTCTTGGCGTCGATAAAAAAGGTCAGGAGTGGTATCAGATACAGCTGGGTGGCAGCGCCAATAAGGATGCTGCACTAGGCAAGGTATTAGGCCCCTCTCTTTCCAGAGATCAGGTAACCGATGGCATTGAAAAACTACTTGATGTCTATATTGAAAACCGATTGCAACAGGAGAGTTTTTTGAGCACCTATCAACGTATCGGAATTGAGAAATTTAAGGAGCGGGTCTATGGCTCAACTTCTTAAAGATAATCAAATTATCGATGACAGCTGGCTAATCTTAGATGACTCGGCGGAAACTCTACCCTCTGGCAATATTTTGTTGTCCCTCGAACAATGGCAGCAGTTTTCTGACCAATTGAGTCAACACAATGGTGAACTTGGCCTATGGCTCGAGGGAAACGCCGAAATCGATGCTGTTATTGATTCCTTACAGCAGCTATCTTTAATAGCTATCAAATTCCCTAAATTTGTCGATGGCCGCGGATTTTCATTGGCACGCCTACTGCGTGAGCGCTATAACTACAATGGTGAACTTAGAGCTATTGGCGAATTTATCCGCGATCAGCTATATTTACTGAAACGCTGTGGTTTTAATGCTTTCCAGTTGACCGAAGATCAAGATTTGAGTGAAGCAAGCAAGTCTCTCAATGATTTTTCTGAGACCTATCAGGTAAGCGCAGATCAACAAGAGCCATTATTTAGAAGGCGTTAATCAGCCTTGAGGGGCGGTAAATAACCCAATCAACAGGTTCATTAGATGGATCAAAATGTTGTTCATATATTTTTTCTGATATTTACGGGTGGCGCTCTAGCCGCCTCTGTCGCTCTATTTGGCCGTCAGCCACTTTTAGTTGCCTATATAGCCCTAGGCGCCCTTTTGGGCCCCTATGGTCTGCAATGGGTAACCGATGTCGAGCTTATTGCTCAAGTGGCCTCTATTGGCATTATCTTCCTGCTATTTTTACTGGGTTTGGATATGCAACCGCAGGCATTATTGAGAGTACTGCGCCAAGTTGCCCATATCACTCTTATTAGCTCATTATTATTTGCTGTGGTTGGCTATGCTATAGCCTATGCATTTAATTATTCCCAAACTGAATGCTTAATCATTGGCGCTGCAATGATGTTTTCAAGCACCATTATCGGTATCAAATTACTACCCACTACCGTATTGCACCACAAACATACGGGAGAATTGATGATCGGCATGTTGCTAATGCAGGACTTTTTGGCCATTTTTGTTCTTCTATTATTACTATCAGCCAATACAGCTGGAACGGTTGGTACGGCTGGCTCAGCACTAATTTTTAGTTTTATCGCCCTACCCCTTCTGATAGTCGGCGCCATGCTATTGGTGCGCTATTTATTGCAACCACTGTTTACTCGCTTTGATCGTATTGGCGAATATATATTTCTGTTGGCTATAGGTTGGTGTTTAGGCATTGCAGAATTGGCAGAAATTATTGGTCTATCGAAAGAAATTGGCGCATTTATTGCTGGAATATCACTGGCAACAAGCCCTATAGCGCAATATATAGCACTTAACCTAAAGCCATTGCGCGATTTCTTCCTTATTCTTTTCTTTTTCTCGCTCGGCGGCGGTTTTGATCTCTCACTACTTGCGACAATCGCAATACCCGCAATGATACTGGCTGTCATTATGTTAATTTTGAAGCCTGTAATCTATCGTTATCTATTGCGCTCTCACAGTGAGAAAAATAGCCTATCTTGGGATTTAGGCTTTCGCCTAGGTCAAAATAGCGAGTTTTCGTTGCTGATAGCCTATATGGCGTACAGCAATCAGTTGATAGGTAATGATGCATCACACCTTATTCAGGCGACGGCAATCATTACCTTTTTGATATCAAGCTATATAGTGGTCTTTAAATTCCCCAATCCGATTGCTATTAGCGATCGTCTGCGCAGGGATTAACTCACAAGTATTTATTTGAGCTACCCGTCAGTCTATTCCACCATTTGAGCAACAAGCGATCAGCACTTTCCTCTGCAGCTATACCCAAGCGTTGATGGAGTTTCTTCTTCTGCACATAGCTTATTTCATAAACATCAGCCTGTTTGACCTGCTCTGTTAAATACTCATCACTGGTCTTTATCTCATCAATCAGGGCCAATTCAGCGGCACGTGTTCCAAACCACACATCACCTGTAGCTACTTTTTCTATATCCACTTGGGGGCGGCGCTCAGAGACATAGGATTTAAATAGAAGATGTGTATCTTCAAGATCCTCAACAAATTTCTCACGACCTTTATCAGTGTTTTCACCAAAAATCGTCAAGGTGCGTTTATGTTCACCAGCGGTCAATAACTCAAAATCTACATCGTGCTTTTTTAGTAATCTGTGGAAGTTGGGCATCTGTGCTACTACGCCAATTGAGCCTATAACCGCAAAAGGTGCGGCAAGAATTTTATCTGCCACACAAGCCATCATATAGCCACCACTTGCAGCTACTTTATCAACACAGATAGTTAGAGGAATAGCTTGCTTGCGCAATCGATCTAACTGACTACTGGCTAGACCATAGCTATGCACCATGCCACCCGCACTTTCCAGCCTAACTACCACCTCGTCTTCGGGCTTGGCTTGAGTAAGAATCGCAGTGACTTCTTCACGCAAATTAGCAACTTCTGCGGCACTGATATTACCCTTGAATTTCAATGCAAAAACCCGCTTCTTGGTAGACGAGTCTATGTCATCATCTTCTGTTTTCTTATCTTTTTTAGCTGCAGATTTAGCACGCTTTTTCTTTTCTTTTTGTAGCTTTTTAGCCTGTGCTTTTTGCTCAGACTCATCCAGCATAGCAACTGACATAGCTTCACTGACTTGCTCGTACTGCTGATTGAGTTTAGTAATTTCGATATGGCCTTTCTCACTGCTTTGTCGACCTTTCTGACTAGCATTGGCTATTAGAGAAATCACCAACCCAATAGCGATAATAGCAGTAACGGTTTTAGCTAAGAACAGACCATATTCAGCAAAAAATTCCAAAGTAATATCCCCTATTAATAAAATCCAATATAAAAATCAGCACAACTGATAGCCAATACTCATGACCGGAAAAAATTTAAATATTAAAGTTATAGAATTATAGATAATCAATGGGGGTAGCGTCATTGGATATTTTAATTATTTTAGCCAACTCCCATATCAAATAACTACATATAGTTAACTAATTTAGCTAAAAGCAATGATTAAAATATTGCAAAAAAACCTATGTAAAGCTAAGGTTCAATGGTTTTTTAATCTATTATTTTAAGTACTACAATCAGTGCTTTTTTTGATCACAAAACCCAAATATAACAAACCCTATAGGAATAGTTTATGTCAGCCACATTAGCACAGGGATTTAAAAATAATTTTCTCGGCAATTCACCCGATTGGTATCAGAAGGCAATTATTGCTTTTTTGCTTATAAATCCCATTCTTCTTGTTCTTTTAGGGCCATTTGTGATGGGCTGGATTGTAATTGCCCAGTTTATTTTTACACTGGCAATGGCGCTAAAATGCTACCCACTACAACCTGGTGGTCTACTGGCTATAGAGGCTATTTTATTGGGCTTAACCAGTCCAGAAGCTGTCTACAATGAAACTGTCAGCAACTTTCAGGTTATTTTACTGCTGATGTTTATGGTCGCGGGCATTTATTTTATGCGCGATATGTTGCTGTTTACCTTCACTAAAATTTTGCTCAACGTAAGATCAAAAACGGTACTTTCCCTACTATTCTGTTTTGCCGGTGCTGTTTTATCTGCATTTCTCGATGCTTTGACCGTTACCGCTGTACTTATTACCGTATCCGTAGGCTTTTATTCTGTCTTTCACAAGGTTGCCTCTGGTAAATCTATTACAGATATAGAACATAATCATGCTGATGACGACAAGGTCGAGTCTTCTCGCCGCGAAACTTTAGAACAATTTCGCGCCTTTTTACGCAGTTTGATTATGCACGGCGCCGTTGGTACCGCACTGGGTGGTGTAACCACTCTGGTTGGTGAACCACAGAATCTGTTGATTGCAGAAAAAGCCGGCTGGCAATTTATTGAATTTTTCCTACGTATGGCACCCGTTACCATGCCGGTATTATTGTGCGGTTTAATCTGTTGTCTTGTGTTAGAGAAAATCAAAATTCTCGGTTACGGCGCACAGTTGCCCGATGAGGTTCGAGAAATTCTTCAGCAATCAAGCGAGCAGCAGGAGGCCGGCCGCACTAAAAACCAGAAGGCGGCACTCATTAGCCAAGTGGTTATCGCACTTATTCTGGTGTTTGGACTCGCTTTTCACTGGGCTCCAGTGGGTTTGATCGGCTTAATGATTATTGTATTGCTCACTGCCTTTAATGGAATCACCGAAGAGCATCAAATTGGCAAGGCGTTTGAAGAAGCCCTACCTTTTACAGCTCTTTTGGTAGTATTTTTTGCCATAGTGGCAGTAATCCATGAACAGCATTTATTTTCGCCTGTTATTGATTGGGTTTTAGCTATGGATCCAGCCTCTCAACCAGGGGTGTTCTTTTTAGCCAACGGCTTGCTCTCAGCTATTAGCGATAATGTATTTGTAGCCACTGTCTATATCAACGAAGTCAGAGCGGCACTTGATGCTGGGGTTATTGATCGCGATCATTTCGATAAACTGGTCATTGCAATTAATACAGGCACTAATTTGCCCAGTGTAGCCACACCCAATGGTCAAGCGGCATTTTTGTTTCTATTAACCTCTGCTTTAGCGCCGTTAATAAGGCTTTCCTATATGCGTATGGTAATAATGGCTCTGCCCTACACCATAGTTTTAACTGTGGTTGGCTTGCTAGGGGTTTTGTATCTAGTCTAAACAATAATCGAGAAGGTCGGATATAATTATCCGGCCTTCTGTTACTACAATCAGTTTATAACTAACCGCCCGTCATATTCATAAAACGTACAATATCGGTTCGATTTGGATCAAAATAATGTCGTTCAGGCTTAATTTGCATAGCATTGATTATTGTCTGTTTAAGCTGTTGAGTATCACAGGACTGTGAACGTAAAATTGACCGCATATCAACACTGTGCTCATTGCCTAAACAAAGTAATAGACGACCCTCAGCGGTTAGGCGAACACGGTTACAAGCACTGCAAAAATTATCAGAAATAGGTGAGATAAACCCAATTTTTGTACTGCTTTTTGATTCAAGAAAATAGCTAGAAGGCCCTGGGGTACTCGCTGTACTGGGTAATAATTCAAATTGTTTAGCCAGTAGTTCTCTAACAGATTGATTGGAAATTTGAGTGTCTTTGCGCTGGTGAGAGGAGATAGTTCCCAATGGCATTTCTTCGATATATGAAATATCCAGCCCATTGCTAATCGCGTAATTAGCCAGATCTACAACCTCATCATCGTTAAATCCCTTTAATACCACCATATTTAATTTAATTCTGTCAAAATTAGCTCGAATGGCGGCATTAATCCCCGTAATAACCTGCTCTAACTGCCCCACTCTCGCTAATTCCACAAAACGTTTGGGTTGAAGCGTATCTATACTGATATTTATCCGTGAAATGCCGGCAGATTTCAGTTGCTGTGCCATTTCTGGCAACAGCACGCCATTGGTTGTCATGGTCAGTTCTTGCAATTTAGGCAAGTCAGCTAGAGCTTTTACTAACTGGATAATATCTTTTCTTATCAATGGCTCACCGCCAGTCAAACGGATTTTTCGAATCCCCAATTCAACAAAGACTTTTGCCAACTGATAGATTTCTTCAAAGGTTAATATTTGTTCCCGTGGAAGAAATGTCATTTCTTCTGACATACAGTAGGCACAGCGTAAATTACAGCGATCGGTAACCGATAGTCGCAGATAGTCTATACGTCGACCAAATTGATCGGTAAGTGTTGATTGATAAGTATCCTTACTCAAAATATTGTCCGCTCAAGCTTAAGCCAAGATTTGAAAACCCTATTATATCAATTTTGTCATCATCACTGATACTTGTTAGGCCCTGAATAACCAATGTATGTACCCAATAGACCGTGGATAATCAGCCACTATAACACTCAACATTAACAATCCCTTTAATAGATATTTTTATACGATTAAACGGACGGTATTCGCGAAAATAGAACTTCCCTAGCCTTTTTACAATCGTCTGTAGGGGTGGCTGTGCAGTTTATAATGATGATTAGTTTGTGCTGGTAAAATCCTTAACTGCCATTATCAAACGTGCGGCCTTTTTGTCATTGTGCAAATTGGTTTCTACACCTATTATCTGACGGGCAATTCGACTGAGGTGCTCCGTTAATTCCTCTATACAATCGATCTCCATCGATAGCCTATAAACAACAGGGACATAGGCTTCATACTCATCTCCAAGGCAATTCGTATCAGATAAACCCAGAGGGTCCCATTGATTTAGCAATATATCGCCAATGGAACTATAGAAGCTATCCCGCTTTAATCTATCCTTGATTATCACGGTTTCCACACTTTAAAAAATAATCACGTTATATACTCACTTCGTAAGGTTGCTTTTACCAAAGCCACTACCAATGAGTATCCATAAAGGACCTTATATCTATTAAGCTAGACCATAAACTTAACTAATTCAATGTAGATATATGTATATTTTTAGGTGCTATAGATACCTAGCCAGTACAACAAAATCAATTTGGCGCCCGATAACAAGAATTTTGGAATCTATAAATAACAATGCACCCCTAAGGGTGCATTGTTGCTCAGAACATATATAAGCTCGTCAATTAATCTTCAGGATAGAGCCAGAAAGACGATAGTACGTTATCACCGTTGATGTAAAAGACTGAATCACCGTGGAAAAATGCGCGTTGGCGATCTGTATTCCACCAGTTATGGTAGCCCCCTGAAATATACCCAGACTCCATAAATGAGGCCGAGTCCGGCATATCTTTATTGTATAGATTAAATAGATAGAGTCTGTTTTCCTGCACATATCCCATATCAGGCGAGGAATAAGACAGGTTCACTGGCACTGAGAATCGGTCTGTACTCTCATTTAATGACTGATAAGTAAAAGCATGCCGGTTATATCGTGCTGGCGAGTGAACCCAGTGTGAGCCATAACCCAAGCTGGTGGTTGCCAGTGAGAATGGCTGTTCAATATTGGCCACATTAAATAACTCTAACTTCACTAATCCATCTTCATCCTGACCTAAACCCAGCAATAAATCATCATTGACTGGATGGAGGAAATCAGAAAAGCCAGTTACTTCAAGCTCACCGGCAACTATAGGATTAGTCTGGTCTGACAAATCTAATACATACAGTGGGTCGGTGCGCTCAAAGGTGACTAGATACAATGTATCGCCAAAGAATCTAACCCCGTAGAGGTCTTCGTTGGGCTTGCCAATTTCTTGAGGATAATCAGCGTTGGGCAACACTGCCACTTGATCCATACTCAATTCTGCAGGCGATTGTTTTAGTATGGTCAGTTGATGATCTCTGTTATCTTCAAAATCTCCAGTCCATTGACTACTGACTACCCGTAAATGACCATCGTGTTCGTTGATACGGAAATCCACTTCGCCAGAACCCATCAGTTGCCCCTGAACCTCTCCTGATCCAGTATAGGCAAGATCTGAAGATAGACTAAATCTATGAATTAAGGTTCTGGTATCTGTCCAAGCATAATCGGTTTGGATAAAGTAAATAGCATTTTCACTGACATAGACGCCGGATGTAGACTCCAGATAGCAGGTGCTGTTCACGACTTCTTTTTCAGCAACATTGATAGCAATCAACATAGTCATGGTTGGGTAGCCAAATTGATCTGGCGCCAACTCATGCTGTTCATTGATCATCATACAATCGGTGGCCGACAAAAAGTCAATTTCCTCACCATTAACATGGGCTTTAGGTAGGATAATCTCTGGTGTAACCTCATTTAAAGTCTCTTGATTTTGCTCTTCTTGAGCCGCAGTAGGATGATCGATCCAACCATCAAAACTAGGCGTATGTCGCGCCACTAAATAGACTATATCGCCTTTTTTGCGGCTGGTAACAAACCCACCCTCAAGCTCAAACTGCCAATCGAGCTGAGGCTCGGTTACATCTGCTATATCATAAACTGAGAGCCCCAATGTTTGCTGACGCCAAACAGCGGCATCCATAAACACAGGACCATACATTCCCCACCATCCAGAACTGCTGATAGCAGCCAATTGAGTATCGTTGGTATACAACCCTTCTATGGTTCTATTATCGGTAATAGCAATAGCGCCAACATCAGACACTTCTGCCTGATCGGGATGAGTTGCCATAATTTTTATAAAACGCTCTTCTGGCACTGTTGGATGGAAATAATCATCAGCCACTGCGGCGTCTGCACCTACCTCTATAGCATCATCCTCAAAAGCCATGGGCTCTTCAAAGATAAAGCAGCAGTCATCAATCATGCTGTAACTGGGCGCTATAAATAGATGATTACCATCGTATTTAACAAAGTCGTGTTCATCTATGGCTGCCTCAAGTGTATAAGTGGTAGTAAATGATTCTCCAGAACCACCGCCAGCACCTGTATCTGCCGCAGCCTCAGCCATAGGCATTGCATCCATATCATCCATCATATCAACCGACATGTCAGCGACAACACCAAAGGTTTGTTTATAATTCTCGCTAAATTGAGCGGCCAACTGATCACTGCTACCTACTGACATTAATAGACCATCAGCCTGGGGCGCTGTCTGACTGCTCGCGCCAGGCATAAAGGCATTCAAATACTGCTCAATCGCTTCTGCTGTTGTTCTGGTCGCATCTAGAGCAACTACACCATTGATGAGTGCATCACCTGAAAGACCAAACAGATGGCGCAATAACAACAAGCCATCGGTTAAGGCATCGACAACACCATTGCCATCTATATCAGCTATCAATATGGCTGATTCCATTACATCTTCAACTTCACTAGATGATAATGGGGAGTCCAAGGCAATAACGCCGTTGGTTAATGGATCGCCCTCTAACCCGAAAGCATGTCTCAGTAACAACAAGCCATCTGTCAATGCATCAGCTTCACCATTTTTATCGAAATCCCAAGTGGCTTGCTCTATCTGCAAATGATAGTTTTGGGGGTCGAATTCGAAGCCAGCGGCACTGCTAGTTACTGAGAAATTAATATGAGTGGTACTGTCTGCAACGGCATTTTCGGTTGGATTAAAGACTAGACTTAACAATTGAGTCGGCAATTCAACATCTGGCCAAGTGCCAAATAAGGATGCCCAAGCAACTGATATGTAATTATCTGTAGAGGCATCATTATCAAAATTATCTGTATCTTCAAATGGCCCCTGTCCATCGACGATAACATCTGTATTCAACAAATCAGC
>Ga0207964_1000477_pt1 | contig 10594 bp, 5 predicted proteins | sample Knorr_S23_td_250_FD_185608 | JGI IMG/M metagenome (GOLD analysis project Ga0207964, IMG submission 185608) | Marine microbial communities from Southern Atlantic Ocean transect - Knorr_S23_td_250_ad_251m_LV_A (SPAdes) (version 2) | ecosystem: Environmental > Aquatic > Marine > Oceanic | place...
TTGAGGTTAAACCCGTTCCAGTGCCGCACGATGCAAGAGAGCCCGTGCAATATATATTATCTTCTGCACAACATAGACTAGGTATATTAACCGATCTCGGTTCACTGACCCCCTATATACTTGAGCAATACCATCAATGTGATGGCTTAGTTATTGAAGCCAATCATGATATCAATCTCTTGTATGCTGGAGTTTATCCCAAGTTTTTGAAGGATCGGGTCGCCAGTCGATGGGGGCACTTGAACAACAGCCAAACCGCATCACTTATTAAGTCGATTAATCAGCAGCGATTAAAGTTTTTGGTAATAGCTCATATTAGTCAGAGCAATAACGATATAAATACTGTAAAGAGTGAAATTGAGAAGGTTGTTCAAGATACTGCCGTGATACATTATGCTACTCAAAATAATGGCTTCGATTGGCTGCATCTCGCATAGAACCCATTCTTATTATCCAGTCGTCAATTCATTAATTTTTTTATTGCAACCAATACTAAAAAATGCCGACCCCCTGTTTAGTTATCCAATAGAAATGTTTTTTTTCCACAGATAGCCAATTTTTCTAATAAATTATTTAGAAATATATCGTAAGTTATTGATAGTTTGCAGGGAAAATTGTAACCCATTGATATATATAGGGTTTCGTTACTGTACAAAAAATAACCAATCTGTAAGAAAGCCAAGGTTTTTAAGGTCTAAATGTAGTTGCCCAGTTAGTATTCCACAAAGTTATCCACAGCTTTTGTGGAAAAAATTATTCAATATTGTGATATATAAATGCCATTATGATGAAGCAGTTAGTAATTAAGTATTATTTTGTGATATTTTTGACAAACAAAGTTAGGAAATTTCAAACTAATTAGTTTAAATTAATAATAGTCGTCATGATGATTAGGATAAAATAAATGCAGAGGATGCAATAACTAAATGCTAGATACCACTTCCATTACTATTTCTTATGAAAATATACAGCTAAAAGACCTAGCTGAATCTATGGCATCCACATTAAATTTGCAGATACTGCCGCAAGGTATTTATGACAGCAACCAATCACTACCTGAGGACGTAAATTATTGTCTGAATTTTGCCGATAAAGGGTTAAGCTTAATTGCCAGTGGCAACAATAATCACGGTGCTATTATGTGTGACTTTGTGGAAGGCAGTAACCGTCATCGAAGAAACTATGGTGGTGGTAATGGGCAAATGATAGCCAAGGCGGTTGGGGTTTCAGGAAAGTTTCGACCTAAGGTTGTAGACCTCACTGCAGGTTTGGGAGCTGATTCTTTTGTCTTAGCAGGGTTGGGATGCAATGTTGTTATGACCGAGCGCAACCCTATTGTCCATTTATTATTACAGGATGGCTTGAGTCGTGCTCTGGCCTATGGCTATGTTAAAGACCCCTTGTTGCTAGATATAATCGGTCGTATGCAACTCAAAGAAATCGATGGTTTACGTTATTTAAAAAATATTCAAGATGATAAGTTTCCAGATGTGATCTATTTGGATCCTATGTTCCCATTGAGAAAGAAATCAGCCAAAGTTAAGAAAGAAATGCAGGCGCTGCACCATGTTGTTGGCAATGATGATGATTCTTGCGCACTACTAGATAGAGCCTTAGCCAAAGCTAAATATAGGGTTGTTATCAAACGCCCATCTCATGCCGATTTTTTGGCGGACAAAAAGCCCAATTATTCGTTGGAAGGAAAATCAACTCGCTTTGATATTTTTAGCTTACAAAAGCTACCCAGCTGAGATTACACCATTAATTTTCCCATAAAAGCGGTGTATATTTCGGTAAGTTGATCTAGATCAGCAACCCTCACATTTTCATCAATCTGATGAATACTGGCATTAACTGGCCCCAATTCAACAACCTGAGTACCCAATGGTGCGATAAAGCGACCATCGGATGTGCCACCAGCGGTAGAAAGTTCAGTCTCAATACCAGTAACCTCTGCAATTGCCGCCACTGCAGCCTCAACTAGCTGGCCCTCAGCGGTTAGAAAGGGTTGACCGCTCAAGTGCCAATCCAATTCGTAGTTTAGTTGATGCCTATTGAGAATACTGATGGTTCTTTCGCGGAGCTGTTGCTCAGTTACCTCTGTAGAAAATCGAAAGTTAAATACTACGTCTAAGATGCCAGGAATTACGTTAGTCGCGCCAGTTCCACCATTAATATTGGAAATCTGAAAGCTGGTGGCAGGAAAGAAATCGTTTCCTGTATCCCATATTTCACTCGCCAATTCTGCCAATGCCGGAGCGGCACTGTGTATAGGATTATCTGCAAGGTGAGGGTAGGCCACATGACCTTGCTGACCCATAACACGAAGTGTACAACCCAATGATCCGCGGCGACCATTTTTGATGGTGTCGCCACAGCGATCACTACTTGAGGGTTCGCCTACTAAGCAGTAATCAGGAATAATATCTCGATCACGCAACCAATCTACAACTTTAACCGTACCATTGGCGGCAATTCCTTCCTCATCACTGGTAATTAGAAAAGCAATTCGTCCATTATGGTCTGGGTTCTGTTCGATAAATCGCTCTACAGCAACCACCATAGCCGCCAGAGAGCCTTTCATATCCGCTGCACCGCGCCCATAGAGAACACCATCTATAATTGTGGGTTCAAAGGGAGGCGTTTGCCAGTCGTTCTCAGGGCCTGAGGGCACTACATCGGTATGCCCCGCAAAACAAAGTATTGGACCTGATTCACCGCGGATTGCCCAAAAATTATCTACATCGTCAAAACGCAAGCGATGGATTTCAAAACCAATGCTTGATAAGCGATCAATCATTATTTGCTGACAACCGGCATCCTCTGGAGTAACAGATGGTCGGGCAATTAGCTGTTTAGTTAGAGCGATAGTCGCGCTGTCTGTGGACATAGTACAAGCCTTTAAATAGTTGCGCTCTATTGTAAGGTTGATTTTGATTACAGGCTAGAAGGTTTTTATCCCAGTTTCCCTAACCCTATAGCAACTTTACCTACGAAACCTACGAACAAATAAGTTTTTGGATTTAATTTCCTCAAACTCACTTAATGAGTTTATCTTTAGCCGCATTGATTTTAGCGGCCAAATAATCACTGCCACCGCGATCGGGATGCAAGCGTTGCATCAGGCGTTTATGTGCCTTGATAACTTCATCTTTACTTGCTGTAGTGGGTAATCCAAGTACTTCGTAGGCCTCATTTCCAGAAAGCTCTGTGTAGTTATTGGGTTGATAGCTATCTGAAGATTGATAATTGCTGGAACCACTGCGCAATAGATAGGCTTGAAGTAATATATAGGACTCTCGGTCAGTGTTTTTTAACTGTTCCATAAGAGCTTGTAACTCATCTGAAGATAGCTCAGAGAGTTGTTTGCCCGCGAAATCACCAGTAAGTATTTCCCCGCTGATCTGCCCGTTGGCAAAATTGATAGTGACCAACAGCGACTGAGTGCGAAATTGCGAAGGTGTGGATTTAAAGCGACCCGCCATTCTCAATAGGGGGAGGGCTCTACTGCCCCAGATAAACAATGCTTTAGCGACTGGAATAATGGCCGCTATAACGGCACCCAACCAGTGCATACGACCACTTAAAACAAGATAAACTGCTGTTCCTAGCACCAACCAAAAAGCACTTTTCCACAAGAAGGGTCGGCGCTTATTGTTGGGTAATCGCCGTTGGTATGTCCACCAATACCAAAGACCAATGATTATCACTAATATAACTACAAGTTTAGCCATACAATGGTTCCTATACTGTGATCAATCGTTGGTTTTAGTCTGTTATCTAGACTTTAATACCTCGCGCAGCTTATCTGCCATCTCAGTTAAGGATTTTTCTGTGGTTTCCCAGTCTATACAGGCATCAGTTACAGATACGCCGTACGCCATATCATCTGGATTACTCGATAATTTTTGATTACCTGCATTAAGATGACTTTCAAGCATGACCCCAATAATTGACTTGTTGCCCTCTAAAATTTGGTTGGAAACATTATCCAACACTAAGGGTTGTAAGTTGTGATCCTTATTGGAGTTGGCATGGCTACAGTCAACCATAATATTAGGCTTAATATCAGCCGAAGTCAGTTCCTGCTCACAGATAGATACACTGACTGAATCATAATTAGGTTTGCCATTACCGCCCCTTAATACCACATGGGCATTGGGGTTTCCGCGTGTTTTGATAACCGAGACCTTACCGTCGGAATTGATGCCTAAAAAGCGGTGGGGGTTAGCGACCGACTGTAGCGCATTGATGGCTACGGTAAGACTGCCATCGGTGCCATTTTTAAATCCTATAACTGAGGACAGACCAGATGCCATTTCGCGGTGAGTCTGAGATTCGGTGGTTCTGGCACCGATAGCCGACCAAGCAATTAGATCTTGCATATACTGCGGAGAAATAGGATCCAGAGCCTCTGTAGCTGTGGGTAGACCAATTTCCAACACATCGAGTAGTAGCTTGCGACCAATATGCAGACCATCGGTAATCTTAAACGAATCGTTCATATAAGGGTCGTTGATCAAACCTTTCCAACCCACTGTAGTCCGTGGTTTTTCGAAATAAACCCGCATTACCACCAGCAATGTATCACTGAGTTTGTCAGCTAAGGCTTTAAGCTTGAGCGCATATTCATTGGCAGCTTTAAGATCGTGGATAGAGCAGGGACCCACTACCACTAATATTCGATGATCTTTGCCCGCCAGTATGTTCTCAATCGCTTGACGACCTTCGGTCATGGTTTCTCGAGCCTTATCCGTAAGCGGTATCTTGGCCTTCAATTCTGCTGGTGTAATCAGTATTTCCGGCTGCTCAATGTTTATATTCTCAACTGCACGACTGTCCATCTTGTAATTCCTAATTATTTGCTAATTTCCCCGCTAGTTAGTCAGGGTTTTATTTTTGTTCTAGGCAACTCACAGTGTACACAGGTACAAAGGCATATAAACACTGTAAGCGACAGTGCAACAAAGCCTAGGGCAAAAAAGACCTTTTTAGGGTCGACTATTGATATTGTACTTGAAATTAACCACAGTGAAAGGCTAATCGCTGATAACCTCAACAAATACAGCAATCTGCGGAAAATATAGCGCACAGCATACCGACTTTTCTTCAAGCTGTTTATAAAGCGTCGCGTAATGTTCTAGCTGGGTTTTGTACAGCTTAGTTTGACGCTCAATAAATAACTGTTCAGATTCTCCCTCTGCAGGTTGAGAAAATTTATAGTCAATAATCCAGCGTACATCTTTGTCTACAAAAGTCCTGTCAATCACCGATGTTTTGACCATTGACGAAACTCCATCGCGATAAGCTAATGCCTGTTCACAGTGACTCTCTGGATGCGACTGGAGAATCCAGCGCCCTCGAGAATCGGCAAGCATCTTAGCCACGGCATTCTGCAGGGAGCTTATTTCTTCTTCGGTGGCTAATACACCCATCTGTAAAAGCGCGGCACGCCATGCGCTAGATAGTTGTGATAGGCGCTGTTGTGGCCAATTTTCCAAACCTTCAGTGGCTATCTGTTTTAATGTTCGGTGTAAACTGGTTCCTAAATGGCGCGCTCGTGAATCTATACTTTCCTTGGTATTTGTCGACGATGCCTTATTGGCAACACCTAAGGTCATTGCCCCTTTAGGCATAGTGGTAGCTTTAAAATTATCGGCTAATCGTCGATAGTGGCTCTCATCGCTGTTATCAATATGTTGCTGGCTATCCACAGGGCTGTTATTCGCTAGCTCAGTAACCGTATAGGTTTGTGTTGCTATAGCCTGCTCCAGTGAGGACCAAATTGGTGCTAGTAGACTTGATTTTGCCGGTTTTTTCCATCCGTCTTTACTTGCTTTCAATTTGGCAAATAGATGTAGTTTTTTTATCGCACGAGTAGCTGCTACATACAGAACTCTGGTATTTTCCAACTGGCTTCTAGTCGCCTGTTCATACTGCAAATAGCTATAGACCGGATCATTGTCCTCATCGTGGCAACCCAGTGCCGCCAACAACAATGACGAATGATTATGTTCATCGACCTGTTCTTGCCAGCGCAGTAATGGATTGCTATCCGATCTTGCTGTTTTGCTTAAACCCGGCAGTATGACCTGATCGAACTCTAGACCTTTTGCCTTGTGGATGGTCATTATTTGGATCGGCTTGGATTTATTATTGCGACCATTGTGATTGGGTAGGGCATAGAGATTATCCACTGCCTTGGCAAATTGATTCCAATCTTTTAAATCACCGGCTATTTGCCATCTTTCCAACAAATCTAAGTAGTTGCGACTATCCAAAATATCACGGGGATTAATCAATGTAGCCGGACCGCCCAATTCAATCCATAGCTGTTCAATCAGGTTGCGCAAATTGTCCGTAGCTCTATTGCGCCATGTATTGATAAGAATGGGGGCTACACGGCTAAGGATCTGTTGTCCCTGTGTAGTTAGTTGCGCAAAACGGCTGTTATCCTGTTGCCACTGACAGAGTTGCTCTAATAGGCATTCGGGTGGTGATTTTTGTGTATCTAAGCCTTGAGTTAGAGCCACTAGATCTTGTAAACAAAGCCCACAGAAAGGTGCTCTCAGTACCGCCAACCAAGCAATGCGATCAGCAGGCGACAATAGGGCTCTAGTCAGTGACATTAGATCGACTACAGGCATTCGATCAGCTAGTGGATCTATATCTATAGCCTCCCAGCACAGATCGGCCGCTATCAGTTCTGGCACTATAGCTTTTAGATGGCCGCGATTACGCACTAAAATAGCTACAGATTGATCAGGCTGTTGCTGAGCAATCTGCTGGCATAGACCTGCCACTTGTCGCGCTTCCTCAAGATTGTACTGGTCAGAGGTTTCACTGCTAAAACCATAAAAAGATACCGGCCTAGAGGCGATAGCCTGTTTAACTGCTGTTGAATAATGGTAGGGCACGGCACCCCGATTAATATTAGCTGTGGAGGGGAATGCTGTGGCAAAGTTTTGATTAACCCAATCGACAATGCCGGCTTGAGATCTAAAATTACTACTTAGTGAGAGCGGGGCACAGTGGACTACACCTATAGGATAAGTTTGCGCATTGATAAATAATCCAACCCTTGCGTCGCGAAAGCTGTACAGGGACTGCATAGCATCGCCAACCAGAAATAGGCTGCGACCATCATCGACCTGCCAGCCCTCAACTAATAGCTCGAGCAATCGCATTTGCGACCCTGAAGTATCTTGAAACTCATCGACCAAAATATGTTTGATCTGATAATCCAGTCGCAATGTTATATCTGAGATTTCATCTTGTTCTGGGGACTGCTGTAGCGCCTGCAATGCCGCCATGGTGATTTCTGAATAATCTGATTGTCCCTGTTGATGGAAAACGGTTTTAAGCGTGGCAGTAAGCTGTGGCAATATAATCCCCAATGCATTGAGTATCTGCTGTTGTTCACAACTAATCTCAGATTCAGGTAGATACATAACATCTACTACCAATGCCTGAAGTATTGGCGACTGTTGATAGTCGTCCAATAGACTTTCCATGCGCGCTTTTATTTTCTTGTTGTCAGCGGGAAATCCCTCTTTTTTAGTAACCTGTTTTCGCGGGGAGAAATACTTATCTTTTGTCACCAGCATACGCAGAAGGCTTTTCCATTGTTTAAGGCCTTGTCGATCCGCAGAGGGCAAATCAACAATACCTTTTAAACTGGCAAGCCCCGTATTGTCACTGGGTGCATGATTACCTGCATAATCTGCCAATTCGAGCAATTCGCCAGCCAAGGGATATAACTGTTGCTCCATTCGCTCCAGCGTATCGGCGATTAACTGGTCGACAACCAACTGAAAATAATCGCGATTATCTGCAGCTGTGAAAATATGCGGCAGCCACTGATCACGCTTGCCCAACATATCGGCAAATAGTCGTTCGCAGCGGGTCATATCATTACCTATATGCGCCACAATATTAGCCAACGCCCTGCCTACTTCACTATCTTCCTCTAACCTTTTAAGCAGGTCACGAGTAGCTGTGTGATACAAATTATCAGGAAATTCACTCTGCTCTGGCAACTCCCCAAAATCCCTATCAAACATAAATTGTTTGGCGACATAGTGGCAGAAACTATCAATGGTTTTAATTCGCAGCCTGTGGGGAATATCCAACAAATTCCAGCCCAATTCTGTGTTGCGAGATAGTGCCTGAGAGGCTAAATGCCATGTTTGCGCTGCAAATTTATCGTCATCAGGGCAAGGGTTCTGACTGGCATGGGTTAATGCGCTGAATATTCGCTGGCGCATTTCTGCCGCAGCTTTGCGGGTAAAGGTAATACAGAGAATTTCTTCAGGATTATCAACAATACTCAAAAGTCTCAGCATACGCTGAGTAATAAGGCCAGTTTTTCCCGATCCTGCAGGTGCGGAAACTATAAAACTCCGCGACGGATCCAATGCCTCCTGACGTGCCGAGGCATCACTTAAGACAGTTGTTTCGGATTCACTATTCACACTGGTTTACCATTGACTACAAGTCTCTGTATATCCACCTGTTCATGGTGGCGATTTAAGGGTAAAAGATCAGATTGATAGCCAAATTGTCCTGGGTTATAGACGTTAAGACTGGCTTTACCCTCAATAAATTCACAGGCTAAATTTGTTATAGCTCGGCTCCATTCCTCAACCTGCACTTGCCAATCATCGACAACCTCAATACCAGATATAAGCTGATCCTGTGCCCGCCCTTTAAATTTCGGGTCCTTTGCGGTTACTGAGGCAAACGTACAGGCCGTAGGTTGTGGTTCGGTGGCCAATGCGTAGAGGGGGAGCTGAGGATCCTTTGGGCGATCACCCAACCAATCTTTGGCATTAACATCGCCGGTTTTGTAATCAATAACAATCGTCTGCCCATTTACAAGATCAATGCGATCTATACTCAGTGATACAGTGAGATCGGCAATACACAGCTGAGTTCTCTGCTCTGTAGCCACTACCTCAAAAGGTTGTCGCTGTTGCTCTACTTCAATCCATTGGGCGATTAATTTAATAAGACGCTGTTGTTCTAATCGCTTGAAATTGGCACCCTGCAACCAGTGGTTATAACGCGCCTTATCCGCTAATACCGCCTCTACCGCAGTTTCTATTTGTGCATCCCGTTGCTGTACAGATAAAGCGGCCAATCGTTCAGATGTCTGCCAATCATTCCACAATCGATAGAGAATCTCATGGACAATACTACCGCGATCAACTGGCTCCAAGCCTATACAAGGTTGCTCCAAAGCTGTAGCCCACAACCTGTGGGTAGCGAAGGCATTGAAGGGGCAGGTCGATTGGTTTTTTAATACTGAACTACCACCGCGGATAGCTTCAACACTGCTATCAAAACCATAGCCTGGATCTTTAATAAGCAGACATTGATCAGGTTGATCAAGCCATTGTGGCAGATCTAAATTCTCTACCACTGTATGCAAATCCTGTTTTGGAATACCCTGAATCAGAGGGCTCTGCTCTAGGGGTGTCTTGCCGTCGGTAAGGGGGAAACTCAAAACAAGTTGCACAGCGTTGGATTGAAAGCTATTAAGCAATTTCTTGCCAATCGTTAACTCTGTTTCCGGCACACTAAATGGCATCTGCTGTTGACGTTGAAAGCTAGTAGGCAATACAGGATCCATAGAGCCATTGGCGGGCATATTGCCACTGTGCATACCGATAATCCACAGCTGATCAAACTGCAAGCCCGCCGCCTCAAGCAAGCCCAATACTTGCAGTGGTGCGTCACCGGTCTGAGGGTGAAACAGATGCTCATTGGCCATGCGTTGCAAATACTTGAATGCCTTGGCGCGACTGACCTCAATCCCTAAATTGTCCAATTCTGCAAAACTAATCAGCAACTTATCCCAATGCTGCTGTTGCTGATACTGAATACTATCGAGCTGTTTAATACCCGGCCAACCCAAGGTTTGCACAGAATCATTAAAAAACTTAGCCCAGTCCGTAAAAGTCTTTTGCTGACTGGCATATTGCCGAAATTGTTGCTGGATAGCATACAGTGGTTCGACGATTTGCTGAATCTGATCTGGATTATCCAACGCCCCCTGACAGCCACGAATTTGCTGTACAAACTGATCAAAATTCAGTTGATGGCTTTTGCGTTCACGCAGTGCCAATTCACAATTAACCCGAAACTGCACCGGCAGTTGATCCATATTGCTATAGGGGGAATAGAGCATTCTCAACCAATGCTCTAATGGCAATTGATAGTTAACTATCTGTAATAAATCAAAAGCGGCGCCTACCAGCGGTGTTTCCGATAGCTTTGTACCCGCGGTAATATTGACCGCTATAGAGCAATTTTTATCGGCTAAGGCCTCATTAATCACCCTTGTCGTAGACTGAATATCAGTGCTCAGATTAGGCAGTAAAATACCTATACGCTGTTGTGGCTGTGCCGATAACTGAGTGGCGGCCCAATTTGCAGCCGCCTGTAATTCCTGCGCGGGGTCATCGCATTCAACCACCACCTGCTGTGCCTGTTGTTGGTTGGTTTGCATTTCCACAATTCGATCACTGGCGGCCTCGACAATGGATTGCTGTAAAGGCGATAGCGACTGAAAACCATAAACGACTATTGT